>Ga0315274_10002759_pt1 | contig 26250 bp, 29 predicted proteins | sample YL17G02_20_MG_FD_203700 | JGI IMG/M metagenome (GOLD analysis project Ga0315274, IMG submission 203700) | Sediment microbial communities from Yellowstone Lake, YNP, Wyoming, USA - YL17G02_20 | ecosystem: Environmental > Aquatic > Freshwater > Lake > Sediment | place: USA: Wyoming | collected...
AATTGTTGCATTTGGCGCAACATTCTCATCAATAGTTATGTTGCCGCTTCTCGAATAATTGCTGTAGCCTGTCCCATCAAAAGCCCTGGCTTCGCAGCTCCAGTTCTCGCCGTAAGAAGTATTTCCTGAAAGAAGTGTTGAAACATTTACAAGCACCCCTTGAGTATAATTTCCAGTGTTAAAGCTCAAGTTCAAAATACTATTCTTGTACCATGAGCCATTATAGCTTACATTATCCCCATCAGCATCAGTCGCATTAGCCCAGCACGTCAAATTTTCGTCAGTATAATTTGTTCCAAATGTTGAATTAACCAAAACTCGTGTCATATTCGGAGCAGAAATAAGAAGCCCGCCGTCTGTTATTGTCCAGTTATAAGTTCCAATTAAAATATCTCTTCCAACCTTGCCGCTAGAAGTATATTTTGAATTTCCACCGCTAAAAATAGTATTATTCTTTTCAAATCTGCTACCCCAACCTTGAAGTAGAGCATCATAATTAGCACTAGATAAAGTTACAGAGGTAAACATACTTGCCATACTAGTAACAGCACTAACATTCCAAGAACCGATATTCTGATTAAAATTGGTTGCACTATTAAACATATAAGACATAGCTGTAACTTTTGAAACATCCCAGTTGCCTATGCTTTGATTAAAGTTGGTTGCACCAGAAAACATGAACAACATAGATGTAACTTTTGAAGTATTCCAATTGCTTATGTCTTGATTAAAATTGGTTGCACTATAAAATATACCACCCATATCTGTAACTTTTGAGGTATCCCAATTACCTATATTTTGATTAAAGTTAGTTGCACTTTCAAACATACTTTGCATGGTTGTAACTTTTGAAGTATTCCAATTGCTTATATTTTGATTAAAATTGGTTGCACCAGAAAACATACCAGACATAGATGTAACATTTGAAGTATCCCAGTTGCCTATGCTTTGATTAAAAGCAATTGAATATTGGAACATATTGGACATAGTTGTAACTTTTGAAGTATTCCAATTGCCTATGTCTTGATTAAAATTGGTTGCACTTTCAAACATATAACCCATATTTACAACCATGCTTGTATCCCAATTGCTTATATTTTGATTAAAAGCAGTTGCACTTTGAAACATACCATATATATTTGTAACTTTTGAAGTATTCCAATTGCCTATGTCTTGATTAAAAGCAGTTGTGTCATAAAACATCTGAGACATATCTGTAACTTTTGAAACATCCCAATTGCTTATGTTTTGATTAAAATTGGTTGCACTAGAAAACATACCAGACATAGTTGTAACTTTTGAAGTATTCCAATTGCCTATATTTTGATTAAAATTGGTTGCACTATAAAACATCTGAGACATATCTGTAACTTTTGAAGTATCCCAATTGCCTATGTCTTGATTAAAATTGGTTGCACTATAAAACATAGAAGATATAGTTGTAACATTGTTTGTATTCCAATTGCCTATATTTTGATTAAAAGCCGTTGCACTATAAAACATTCTATACATAGTTGTAACTTTTGAAGTATTCCAATTGCTTATATTTTGATTAAAATTGGTTGCACTTTCAAACATTCTATACATAGTTGTAACTTTTGAAGTATCCCAATTGCCTATGCTTTGATTAAAAGCCGTTGCACTGTGAAATATATAAGACATATCCGTAACACTGCTTGTATTCCAATTGCTTATATTTTGATTAAAATTGGTTGCACCATAAAACATCTGAGACATATCTGTAACTTTTGAGGTATTCCAATTGCCTATGCCCTGATTAAAGTTAACCGCATTCTGAAACATGTTTGACATTATTGTAACTTTGCCAGTGTCCCAATTTCCTATATCCTGATTAAAAACAGTTGCACTGTGAAATATATAAGACATAGTTGTAACACTGCTTGTATTCCAATTGCTTATATTTTGATTAAAATTGGTTGCCCATTCAAACATACCATGCATATTTGTAACTTTTGAAACATCCCAGCTATTCATATTTGAAACAGTCGTCAAGGATGTTGCACTTCGAAACATATTTGTCAGGTCAGTTGTTCCTGTCAAATTTAAAACATCACTAACACCAGTTAAATTAAGATTAGAACAGCCATAGAAATAACCATTGGAATTTCCTAATCTTAAATCTCCCCACTGGGAGACATTTAATATTTTTAATTTATCCCCAGTATTATTGAACCTGAAGCCTGTTATTGTTCCATTTATTGTAATTGTATAAACTCCTTCTGTTGCATAAGTATGATTTGTAATTCCGCTGTCATTTGTTCCATCACCCCAATCAGTAGTCCAAGTTCCATTAATAGGCAAGGATATTGTTGTAGAGTTGCTTGAACCTGCACCTATCTTTGAAGTATTCCAAGCTGAGATAAATAGTGTCGGAGCAGAAATAACAGATGTTATATTGACTGTATCATTCGCAAATAATATATCAAATCCTGTCTTGTTGCATGTTGCATTCCATCCAAGAATTCCAGAAGAAGAGAAACTCCTGTTATAATCGTAAAAGCTAGAAGAGTTCCAAATCATGTCATTATCAACAGAGTCACTGAAGCTAATCTTGCATGTTGCATTGTCTATTACCCCGGAGGAATTAGTGTAATTGGCAAAGAATTTCACTTGTTCTCCAGAATTCCTTGTCTGCCCGCCATAAGGCATTCCAACATCTGTCTCATCCCAGATTGTCAGATTAGCAGAAATTCCAATTGCAAAGCCAGTAAAGTGGCTTACTCTAAATGTCAGATTCTGATTTCCAACACAAGTTATGTTAGAGCAAAGACTAGGACCACATCTAATGCCATTAAATCTTATATCACTTGCAGAAGTGTAATGTCCTTCTCTGTAATAAACAGCAGAATTGGGAGTGCAATTAACATTGTACAAAGTAATATTAGCGCTTGAATTAAAATCAGTTCTTAATCCACTTGCATTCAAGCTTGCAAATCCATCCCCAATTGCAATATTGCTGTCAAAATCTTGCCCAACACTATTAACATTATTATTCCATACAATTTTTCCAGCACCAGGTTTTTCAATTATTGCATTGCTTACATTTGTAGGGTCTGGAACATTATTGAAATCTGTAGTTGCTCCTGTAAAAAGAGTATAGTTTGAAGGCAGAAAATTATCAGTTAAAGGCAGCCAGTCTCCTTCATTACTGATATTATTGCTTGAGTTATGAGGCAGCAATGTATCCCCAATTCCATCTCCATCACGATCAATCCCATTATAACCATTAATTCCTCCCCAATAATTTCCACCAATGCAATTGTCTCCGAATATGTTCGTCCCTGCTGTGCAATTTTTCGTAACATTCCAATAGTCAACTCCGATAATATCCCGCGCATTTATCGTATTATTGAAGAAATTATTATAAATTATGCTAAAAGTTGATTGTGTTAGCACACCATACGCTGAGTTGTTAATCAAAAAGCTGTCTCTTACTATAGTATAATTTCCCTGAGTTGGTAAAGAAATGCCTGCATAATTATTTTTAGCTGTTATGTTTATTAATGTAGTGTTAAATGACATTATTTCAAAGCCATAAGTATTATTTGATGCTAATATGTTAGTAAATGTGTTAAGATAAGAACCTGATTCTATTCTTACTCCGCGAGAATTTCCAATAGCAGTGCTGTTTGCAACAAAATTATACATTGAATTTGAATACAAATAAATTCCATAGCCAGAACCAGCAGTATTATTAATAGAATTTACATTTGTTATAGTGTTATTTTCAGCAGAATAAAGATATAATCCATACTGGTTGTTGCTTAATACTAAATTAGAAAGAATATTATTTTCACCATCTGAAAGATATATTCCAGCATTAGTGTTATTTGTTGCTGTGATGTTGGAAATAGTGCTATTATCAATAGAAGAAAAACGCGTACCCTGGTTATTGTTGTTAATAGATGTAATATTGTCAATATTATAATTCTCCCCAGTCGCGACAATATAAATGCCCACATTTGAACTATTTACAGCCATAATATTTCTTAAAGTATTATTGGTAGAAGCACCAACTAAATATAATCCATATTCATTGCCTGTAAAAATTAAGCCCGTGAAAGTTGTGTTAGAATTACCCTCCAAACGAATTCCAGCACCACTACCTGCTTGCGTATGATTAAATGCAGTAATATTTGCGAAGATGTTATTATTGCCCACATCGCCATAAATTCCATAATTTGTATTGTTAATTAAGGTGTCATTAATAAACATGGAATTTGAAGTGTTATAAAGATAAATTCCCCTCGCGAAATTTTTAATGACGCAATTTTTGACACTAGCCTGTGATTGGTTGGCAATTTCAATGCCATTGAAAAGACTTCTGTTTCCAATGATGCTGTGCCCCTGGCAATCCAAAACCACATTATTCGCGCCAATTGTCAAAGCAATAGTTCCATTGCATTGCAAGTTTTCTATCAGGTTTGTGGATTGTGTTATTGTGTCTCCACATGCAAGAGAGGGCACTTGCAAAATAGTCAAATTGCCGCTTGCAAGATAACTTGAATAATTCACCCCATCATAAGCCCTTGCATTGCAGCTCCAATTCTCGCTGACAGAAGTTAAAGAACTATCAATTACACCAACAGCAACCAATATCCCTTGAGTATAATTAATTGTGCTGAAACTTGAATTAAATATGCCATTCTTGTACCATGAACCATTGTAACTCAAATTACCCCCATCAGAATCAGTCGCATTTGCCCAGCATATCAGATTTTCATCAGTATAATTTGTTCCAAAAGTTGAATTAAGTTTAATTTCTTGCATTACTGGTGGCTGATTTGGAATAGCCGGTGCAATAACAGTCAGATTGCTCGAACAAATCTCGCTGCTAAACCCATTTACATCCAAGGCCCTTACGCACGCGCCCCATTTATCACCAACAGAAGTTAAAGAACTATAAATTGTACTAACAGCAACTAATACTCCTTGAGTATAATTGCCTGTGCTGAAACTTGAATTAAATATGCCATTTTTATACCATGAACCATTGTAGCTCACATCATTCAAATCAGCATCTGTTGCCCTTGCCCAGCATGTCAGGTTCTCGTCAGTATAATTTGTTCCAAAACTCGAGTTCACTTTAACAGCTACCAAAGTGGGCACTGCCATTATTCCCAAAGGCTGCTCTTTCTCAGGCGCAGAAACACTAAACTCTTCCTGGCTGCTTATGCCTAAGCTCGGAATTTCAAGCTTTAATGCATAATCTCCTTCTTCATCCAAATCATAGCTAATAAGCTCTTCAATATTTCTTGAATATTCTCCAGAAGTTTGATAGTAATAATCAGTTTCCTGAGTTGTGGTACAATTTTCTTCCCCGCTTTCTATTGTCTCGTTAACACATACAAGATTTGTTTCCTCAGGCGCTGTCTCATTAGCGCAAACTTGCTGTGTTATTGTCTCATTATTTTCATTAATTATTTCTTCTTCATGGCAAACCTCCCGAGTTTCTCCAGGTATTATCTCATCATGGCAAACCTCCTGAGTTATTGATGTTGTAATATTTTCACAAGAAAGAGTATCATTTGTAATCTCAACATAAGCAATTTGATTTCCTAGAAATTCCTCAAAAGTTTTTGTTGTTTCAGCCAAAACACTATTATCTTTTGATAAAGTTAATTTTATTTCACTATCTTTCTGGATAGAATCTCCCTGCTCAATATTCACGTTAATTTGCCCTTCAAGAACTTCATTAAGATGATAATCTGGCTCTATTTGAAGAGAAACTTTTCCTGTTGGCTTGACAATCAAAAACCCAGCTAGAATAATCAAAGCAACAAGTGCAATAACAAAGATAGTTGAATAAGGAATATTTATGCGTGGAACAACAAGTTCTTTATCTGCTTTGGAAACTCCAAGAGACTCAGTATTTTTCTGTCCAATATATATTTTCTTTACAATGCCATTTTCTCTGTAAGATTTGTAATAATAGGGTCCGTAAACCTTGCCATTTTTCTTTGCGTATCTCTTGTATACCATAATGCCTCTTTTTAATCAAAATAGAGAGAAAAATATAATATTTAAAGGTTGTTCCACGCTTATCTTTGTGGAACAAACACCTATAAAACAGCTGAAAAACGCATACAAGCTAAAGAAAAATGAGATAAAATCAAGATTAAACAGGTTTAAATCATTGGATGTGGAAGAACAAAGAAAAGAGTTCTTATTTTGCACCCTAACCCCTCAAAGCAATGCCCAAAAGTGCTGGCAAGCTGTGGAACAAATAGCTCCTCTTGAAAATCAAAAAGAAAAAGCAATAGCCAAAATCTTGAAAACAAAAACAAGATTCCACAATAACAAGGCAAGATACATAAGTCAAAGCACTAAGCTGTGGAATAACTTGCAAAACAAGCTACAAGACAACAATATCAAATCCCTAAGAGAATGGTTGGCAGATAATATTCAAGGATATGGCATGAAAGAAGCCTCTCACTTCCTAAGGAACATAGGCAAGTCAAACAATCAAATAGCTATCCTAGATAGGCACATTCTAAAAAACCTTAAAAAACATAATATAATCCAAGATGCAAAAATAAGGAGCAAAAAGGACTATCTTGAAAAAGAGGAAAAATACCTCAGATTTGCAAAAGAAATAGGTATTCCAGCAGACGAGCTCGATTTATTATGGTGGAGCCAAGAAAATGGCTCTATCTTTAAGTAATCTTCAATCTCTTCCCGCTCTACAAATAATGCTCGAATTCAATTTAAGGAAAGGTGACATCTTTGTTTGTCGCAGGATTGAAGTCCGCAGTGTAAATGAGGAACTTCAAGACAAGAACAAATCAAAGAGAGTTGTACTAGTTTCCATACATTAAGTTGCTCCCCCAATACCATCCATCATCGGATGCAATTAAAGGAAGGGTGACATATCAGGGGAACTATGAGTGCCCATATATAATTAATTCCCAGTCCAACCATTTTCAAGTAATTTTCAAGTAAGGCAAATCTTTAAAACTTCAACTTCTGCAAAAAAATAAGTTGAACGGGTTAAAGATTTGCACATGCAAATCTTTAAATAAAATCAATCTCTATCTTCAACATGGAAAAAAAGGTGATGGTGATAAGTTTAGGCGGTTCTCTTATTGTTCCTGAAAAAGTTGATTTTAAGTTCCTTAAAAAATTCAAATCCACATTAAAAAAACACTACAAGAACTGGAAATTTGTTATTGTCTGCGGAGGGGGTTCAATCGCAAGAAAATACATCGCTCTTCTCGAGCACAACAAAAAGAACAAGGAAAAAGAGCTATCAATGGCTGGCATTAGAATCACAAGAATGAACGCCCTTATTCTAATGGAGATTTTTGGCAAAAAAGAGGCAAATGACACCCTTCCAACAGATATGAAAGATGTCAAAGACAGTTTGCATAAAAACAAGGTAGTTATCTGCGGTGCTTTGAGATATGCCCCGAGCTCAACTTCAGACGGAACAGCAGCAAAACTAGCTAATTACCTGAATGCAGAGTTCATTAACATGACAAATGTAAAGGGTTTATTTACAGCAAACCCTAAAACAAACAAGAACGCCAGGTTTATACCCTATGAATCTTGGAAAGATTTTGACAAGCGCGCAAATGCAATGAAGTATCACTCAGGCCAGCACTTCGTTTTAGACCAGAAAGCAGCAACAATGATAAGAAAAGATAAAATCAAGACATACATAATTGACGGAAACACAAAAGAGATTGACAAAATTCTAAAAGGCCAGAAATTTATAGGTACCTTGATTTGCGGCTAACCCGCAAATCAAAACATTTAAATAGTTTTATTATATATACTTATATAAGATGAAACAAGCACAAATGACTTTTTTGCATAGCCCGACTTTGGACTCCGTGATTATGGTAGAAAAAACTATTCAAAAATATAGCCAAGAATGCGGGAAATACCAACTATGGAAAAAACTGCCTAAAAAGATGATGTATCAGACATTTACCACTATCTTGGATTATCTTGAACAATCAGGAAAGATAATTATAGACAAAGATGGGTGCGTTATCTGGATTTACAATCCCAGCAGAATAAGGAAATTGCTTTCTGAAGGACTAATTATAAAATGAACAAAGAAACCCATGTCGCATTCATTTCAAAGAATATCAAAGAAGAATTTGAATTGCTGAAAGAAGGAAGGTATGAAGATAAGAAACTGTTCGAATTCATTAAAAGAGCTATTGATGACCTAAAACAAAATCCCTTTTGCGGCACAAGGATTCAAAAAATGCTGTGGCCAAAAGAGTATATCCAAAAATATAACATAACAAACCTTTGGAAATATGATCTGCCAAATGGATGGAGATTAATTTATACAACTGAATCTGATGAAATAAAGATAATAAACATTATTCTTGAATGGTTCAACCACAAAGATTATGAAAGGAGATTTAATTATAATTAACATGATATCTACCCAAAACATCGAGCAAGCCAAGAACCTCATAAAAAAGGAAATCCAGCAAAAAATAAAGCCAATCATGGTCCAGGCTCAAAATGATGATTTTAACAGAAAAATCCTTGAATACGGCATGTTTGATATTCTTCTCTCTCCAGAAGCAAATGCCCGAGAAAGGAGTTTGAGACAGATAGATTCTGGCTTTAACCATGTTCTCGCAAATATAGCCACAAAAAACAATATTGCAATCGGAATAGACATGAAAGAAATCTCAGAATTATCAAAGGAAAATAAGGCGAGAAGACTGGAAAAAATAATCCAAAACATCAAAATCTGCAGGAAAGCCAAAACAAAGATAGCTCTTTTGAATTACAAGGACAAAAAAGACGCAGCATCTTTTTTGATCTCATTAGGTGCGTCAACTCAGCAAGCCAAGCAGGCTTTAATCTAATGTTATCTATAATGCTCCCCTCATTCGAATGTCTTATTAATTCCCCCAGAAGATTTTTAATGCCTCAACTCTTAATATTCTTACATTAATAGCATGAAAAAAGAAAAGAGCGAAAACAAAGAAAACCCAATTAACTTAGATAATCTTATAGAAGCATTATCTCCCTTAGAGATTAAAATAATACCTTTTCTGAAAGAGCCAATTGAGAAAATAGAGAAAAAGTCCGGCTTGGATAATGTTTCTGTTCTAAGAGCTTTAAAATTCCTTGAAAACAAAGGTGTCTTGAAAATAAAAACAACGCCAAAAACAATTATTGACTTGGGCACCAATGGCATTTATTACAAGAAAAACAATCTTCCAGAAAGAAAGCTTCTTCTCGTTTTAGAGCAGCAAAATCATCTTTCTCTTGAAGAAGCAAAAAAGCTTTCCAAGTTAAGCGAAAACGAGTTCAAAGTATCTCTGGGTGTTTTGAAAAACAAGGCATTGATAACAATGCTGGGCGGAAAAATCTCCCTTAATGCAACAAAAGAAGAATTATCAAAGAAGTCATTTGAAGAGCAGCTCTTGGATTCCCTGCCAGTTGAAAAAGAGAAACTCTCGTCAGAATTGCAATATGCTTTTGAAAACCTGAAGAAAAGAAAAGATATCATAGAAGTAAAAGAAAAGCAGATTATTGATTTTGAGCTCACAAGTTTAGGCAAGCAGATAGCAGGCAAAGAGATAAAATCAGACTTGCTAGAAGAAGTCACTCCGGAAATAATAAGGGACTGGCAAAGAGGAAAGAAATTCAGAAAATATGATATGACAGCAGGAGTTCCCGCAATTAATGGGGGCAAGAAGCACTTTGTCAACCAATCAATAGAATATGCAAAGAAAATCTGGACAGAGCTTGGTTTCAAGGAAATGACAGGAACAATGGCTGACTCTTCATTCTGGATTTTTGACGCTTTATTTACCCCGCAAGACCATCCTGCAAGAGAGATGCAAGACACATTCTTCATTAAAAATGCGCAAGGAAAACTTCCAGATAACAATAAATTAATAGAAAATGTAAAAGAATCTCATGAAACAGGAGTCGGAAAAAGCAAAGGCTGGAATTACAGCTGGGAAGAATCAATTGCAAAAAAAATTGTTCTCAGAACCCATACAACGGGCTTATCAGCAAGAACACTTGCACAATTGAAAGAATCTGACTTGCCTGCCAAATATTTCGCAATAGGCAAGGTCTTCAGGAACGAAACAGTAGATTGGAGTCATGGCTTTGAATTCTATCAGACAGAAGGAATAGTAGTGGATCCTAATGCAAATCTTCAAAATCTTCTTGGCTACTTAAAAGAATTCTACCAGAAAATGGGATATGAAAAAATAAAATTTGTTCCTTCATTCTTCGCTTATACAGAACCGAGCGTGGAAATACAAGTCTGGCACCCTGAAAGGAAAGTTTGGCTTGAATTAGGCGGCGCAGGAATTTTCCGTCCTGAAGTTACAATTCCACTATTAGGAAAAGCAATCCCTGTGTTAGCATGGGGGCAGGGATTTGACAGAATAATAACAGAATTTTACAAAATCAAGGACTTGAGGGAGCTCTACAGCAATGACCTCAAGGCTCTTAGACAAAAAAAGGAGTGGATAAAATAGCATGGATATAAAACAAGCACAAGACAAGATAAAAGAATTTGACATAGCCAGAGGCTGGGAAAACACATGGAGTATGAAAGACCTTCTATTGAATATCACTGAAGAAGGCGGAGAAGTCTGGAACTTAGTAAAATGGATAGATGATGAAAAGCAAAAGAAAGTTGTTGCAGAGCACCAATCAGAAGTATCTGATTACATAGGAGATACCTTATTTTTATTATTAAAAATAGCAAATCAGACTAGTATTGATGCAAGCAAATCGCTGCAAGATACCTTGGATGAATATGAAAAGAGAATGCCTCCAGAGAAAATGAAAGAAGTTAAACACGCAAATAAATTAGCAGGAGGACATGATAACAAATTAGCAAAATAAAATGGAAATAAATGAAATAAGAAAAGTTATGAATAAATATAAAAAAGCTTGGGAGAATCAAGATTCTAATTTAATTCTTGAGTGTTTTACCAAAAAGGGAGTCTATCAAGAAAGTCCTCTTGCTAAACCCTATAAGGGATATAAAGAAATAAGAAAATTTTGGGATAAGGAAGTTATTAGCAAAACAAAAAATATTAAATTTAAACTCGGAAAGTGCTATATTTCAAAAGACAAAAAAACAGGATTTGCTGAATGGAAGTGCGAAAATATTTACAAGGGCGAGAAAAACCTTATGGTTGGAATCATGATTCTAAAGATGAAAGGAAATAAAATTTCATATTTAAATGAATACTGGAATAGCATGGAGATAAGGTAAAAATGGCAACAATAAAATTCCCAAAGAAAGAAGTTGAAAAGAGCATAAAGCTCAACGAAGAAAGCGTAAACAAGATTATGATAATGGGAATCCCAATTTCCATCTCAGGAGAAGAAGTTGAGATAGATATAACTCCAAATCGCCCTGATTTGCTCTCACTTCAGGGCTTTATAAGAGCAGTAAACACTTATTTCAAGCCATCTGAGATGAAAAAATACAGGGTCCACTCTCCAGATAAAAACTTCAAGGTAAAAGTAGACTGTAGTGTAAATGAAGTTCGCCCTTACACTGCCTGCGCAATTGTCAAGAAACTAAAGTTCAATGATGAAAATATAAAATCAATCATTGACTTGCAGGAAAAACTGCATGCAACTCTGGGAAGAAACAGAAAAAAAGCAGCAATAGGCATTTATCCTCTTGAAAAAATAACTTTGCCTATAACTTACGAAGCAAAAAAGCCATCAGACATCAAGTTCATTCCTTTGGAAGCTGAAAGAGAAATGACAGGCACTCAAATCTTGCAGCAGCATCCATCAGGAAGAGAATATGCCAAGCTTCTTGAAAATTACTCTACATATCCAATATTCAAGGATGCCAAGGGAAATATTTTATCAATGCCTCCAATCATTAATAGCCATGAAACAGGCAAAATAACAGAGAATACAAAAGAAGTTTTTATAGAATGTTCTGGCTCGAGCTTGGAAACCTTGAAAAAAATACTGAATATAATTGTCACAACTCTTGCAGATATGGGCGGGGAAATTTATGCAATGGAATTGGATTACGGAAAAGCGCTTAAAGAAGGTAAGATAACAACTCCTGACTTGAAGCCAGAGAAAATTAATCTTTCCCTGGAAAATGCAAACAAGCTCCTGGGATTAAGTTTGAAAGAGAAGGACTTGGGAAAACTTCTTCCAAAAATGGGTTATGAGTATTCAAAAGGAAAAGTTCTTGTTCCTGCTTGGAGAACAGATATTTTGCATGAAGTTGATATAATAGAAGATGTTGCAATTGCTTATGGCTATGAAAATCTCATTCCAGAAATACCAAAAGTCGCAACAATCGGCGAGGAAAGCAAAGAAAGCAAGATAAAATCAAAAATCTCAGAAATTCTCATAGGTTTGGGGTTGATAGAAACTTCTTCTTACCATTTAATCAAGGCAGATGAAGCAGAAAAAGCAGGATTAAGCGACGAAAATAAAATAGATCTTGAAAACTCAAAGACAGAATACAAGCTCCTAAGGCCAAATCTCCTTATTCCAGCACTAAGAATTTTGGCAGATAATAAAGATAATGAATATCCTCAGAAGATCTTTGAACTTGGAACAATATTCCAAAGAGACACAAGAGGCAGAACTGAAAGTTCTGAAACAGGCATAAAAGAGTCAGAAAATCTGATTATAGCTTCAAGCCCAGGAAACTTTACAGAACTCAAGCAAATTCTAGATTACCTGGCAAGAATGCTTAATCTAAAATATGAAATAAAAGAAGCAGCCCATAAAGACATGATTGAAGGCAGAACAGGAAATATTATCATTAATAACAAGCAGGTCGGATATATCGGAGAAGTCCATCCTGAAACACTAAGAGAATGGAATATCAAACTTCCTGTTGCTCTTCTTGAAATCTCCTTGGATGAAATCTTCAAGCTCTTTTAAGGTTTAACTTAAACCCCTAATGTTCTTCTTAAGAATTAATGCCCCATCATTTGTTGGTAATAAAAAGCAAATAATTCAAAGCTCATAACAATTATTATCTATCAAAATCTATCCGAAATAACTCTTTTCCTTTCCTATAGAAGAAGCAGGTTTCTGCATATTAACTATCATTTTTCTGAATGCAGGTTTCACAGAGTTCCACGCCTTAAAAATCTTCTTAATCATCTCTGCTTCTTCATTTTCAGAATAATCAATCTCAAGTTTCAAAGAGTCAATGGCAAGGTCAGACAAGGTTGAATAAAGTTTTTCTATCTCCTTCTTGTCTTCTTGAGTTATTGATTTTATATAAACAAGATAAAGCCTTGGCGCATTCATGGGATTTAAGATTATCTCTAAAAAGTTCATTGAGTTTGCAACCTTGTTAATCATTGCTTTTCTGATAGTCCTTAGCAAAGTCTCCTCGCCTTTTCTTATCTGCTCAATCTCAAAATTCTCATTTAATTCTGAAAACGAAGGCAATTTATGCTTTTTCTCCAAATCTTCATAAGCTTTCTTTAATTCCTTTAAGTTCATAATAAACCCTCAAAACCGCGTTTTATATACTTATTGTCTAATGTCCTGAATTAGCCATAATTAATATGTAATTTCTGAGACAACCCAGATGATAAACTCTTCCCTTCTCAAGAGGAGAAGCATCAACCTTGGATTGATATCCTTCTATCCAGCTTATAGAAGGATCAAAACCTGCCCTGCAGTGAGCGCAGCTGATTCCCTCCAACCTGGCCGCAGGAATAACTCTGAAAAATTCAGGTTCTTCAGTTATAACCTTCTTTCCAACTCCTGTATTAGATTTAATTCTTCCCATTGTTATTTTGCCCATTTTTGTAATTTTCAATAAATTCATTAAACTTCCCAGCATTTATCGCCCCTCGAGCATCTTCCATCAATCTTTGCAGATAGTGTAAATTATGATAACTTGCCAGTCTAAGTCCAGCTCCTTCCTCCTGAAGAAGAAGATGCCTCACATAAGCGCGGGAATAATTCTTGCAGACAAAGCACGAGCAATTCTTGTCAATTGGATTTTTGTCTTCTCTGTATTTTCCTGCTTTTATGTTGATTCTTCCCTCTGATGTAAAAATGGCTCCTCGCCTGGCGTTTTGTGTTGGAAAGCGGGAGTCAAATACGTCAACACCGCGGGAAATTGCTTCAAGCAATTCAACTGGATTGCCAGCACCCATGAGATAAACAGGCTTTTCTTCAGGAATTATTTTCTTGCAGACTTCAATCATCTTATACTCCTCTTCTTTTGTCTCTCCAAGAGCCAATCCCCCAATAGAATAGCCATCAAAATCCAAATCAACAATTGTTCTGGCAGAAATCTTTCTCAAGTCCTCATGAATTCCTCCCTGAATTATTCCAAAAAGCAATTGCCTTTTTCCAGGTTTCAACTTCTCTTGCATTTTATTATGATGAATCCTGCATCTTTTCGCCCACATTGAAGTTTTAATTACAGATTCTAATATTGATTTCTTGCTGTCTGAAAGCAAGGGCATTGAATCAAGGCACATTGCAACATCACTTCCCAAATCAAGCTGAATCTCCATGTCTTTCTCAGGTGTTATGAATATCTTCTCGTTTGAATAAGGATTTCTGAAAATAACACCCTCATTCTTTGAGCTTACATAAAGGCGTGGCGAATACATCTGGAATCCGCCAGAATCTGTAAAAACAAGCCCATTAAAATTCATGAATCGGGCTATTCCACCCATTTTTTTTATCAGCCCTGTTCCTGGACGCAAAAATAAAACAAAAGCATTTGAAATAACAGCATTCACCTCCATCTTGTGCAAATCGCATGTAGAAATATGCTTTACAGCTGTTTTTGTGGCAACAGGCATGAAAAAAGGTGTTTCTATTTTCCCAGACTTTGTAATCAGGGTTCCAACTCGCGCCTTAGTTTCTTTGTCCTTGTGCTTAATCTTAAAACATTCCATATAAATCCCAATATAATGCTTATAAAAAGCTATCTTTATCGTCTCCCATCATGTTATCTCTCATTTATCCCATGTTATCATCAACCCTTCAATAAACCATTAATATCTCTCTTGTGTTATGTTGCACCTGCCCAATCTATGTTATTATCAACAATTACATTATCTATCAAAAATAAGAATCCATTTTTCCAGTTATGTTGCTCCCCTCTATCTCGCATCATCCTTAACAATCGTCCATAATCATATCAAATTATTACATGGCTAAAAAACCTTTATTAATCCTCATCAATATATATTATCACTAAAAATGTGGCATAGTCTTGATAAAAAAGAGGTTTTGGCAAAGCTTGAGACATCAGAAGAAGGTCTTAGCGATAAAGAAGCATCCCTAAGGCTCAGAAAATTCGGCAAAAACGAAATAAGAGAAATTGCAAAGATAAGCTCTTTAGCCATATTCTTAGAGCAATTCAAATCAGTTTTTATAATAATATTATTCGCAGCAGGCATATTCTCCTTGTTAATAGGGCATTACATTGATTTTGGAGTTATAACAGCAATAGTTCTAATCAATTCAGCTGTCGGTTTTTTCCAGCAATACAAGGCAGAAAAAACAATCTCAGAGCTTAAAGAAATGCTTGTTCCAAAAGTAAAAGTAATTAGAAATAAAAAAGTCGAAGAAATATTGTCTTCTTCTCTGGTTCCTGGAGATATAATAATTGTCTCAGAAGGAGACAAAATAACCGCAGACTGCAGAATTCTAAGAGAGAATGAGCTTCAAACAAACGAAGCAGCCCTGACAGGAGAAAGCTTTCCACAGGATAAATCTTCAGAAGTTGTTCCAATAGAAACTCAGCTTGCAGACAGGGAAAATATGCTCTACGCAGGCACAGCAATCGTAAGAGGCAGTGCCCGTGCACTAGTTGTATCAACAGGCATGCACACTGAATTCGGAAAAATTGCATCCATGGTGCAAAAAATAAAGACAAAAAAAACACCTTTGGAAGAAAAGTTGGACATCTTTTCAAAAAATGTTGCAGTTATTGTCCTGATTTTAGCAGCAATAACAACACTTATAGGAATATATCGCGGCGAAGATATCTTTAATATGATTCTTGCTGGAATAGCTCTTGCAGTTTCAGTTATTCCTGAAGGCTTACCAGCAGTGATTGCAATAACATTGGCGCTCGCAATAAGAAGAATGCGAAAGCATCATGCCTTAATCCGAAAACTTCCAGCAGCAGAAACCCTTGGAAGAACAACAGTCATCTGCACAGACAAGACAGGAACATTGACAGAAGAAGAAATGTCAGTGACAGATATTTACTGCAATAATCAATATTTCAAGATAAAAGACCATAACTTCTATTTGAAAGATGAAAAAATAAATCCAAATAAGAACAAGGAAATTCTGCAGCTTCTTCGCGCAGGCATCATGTGCAACAATGCAAGATTGGAACTTAAAGGAAACAAGGCAGAAGTTTTTGGAGACCCGACTGAAAAAGCTCTTGTGCTCTCAGCATACAAGTCAGGCCTCATTAAAAAATTAGAAGTTGAAAAGGAGCTCAGAATCAAAGAATATTCATTCTCATCAAGCAGAAAAATGATGTCAATTGTCAGAAAAAGAAACAAAACCATAACAAGCTATGTCAAAGGTGCTCCTGATATTATCTTAAAACGCTGCACCAAAGAGATTGTCAACAACAAAATAATTAACCTGACTGAAAAGAGAAAGCAGGAAATCCATAGATTTTATGAATCAATGGCGTCTGAATCAAGAAGAGTTCTTGCATTTGCATTCAAGCAAGTTCCAGCAAAATTCAATCAGCAAATGGCAGAAACAGGGCTCACATTTGCCGGCTTGCAGGGAATGCTTGATATTCCAAGAAAAGAGGTGAAAGAAGCCATTCAAAACTGCAAAACAGCCGGCATAAAGGTCAAAATGATTACAGGCGACTCAATGCTCACAGCTCAAGCTGTTGCCAAAATGATAGGAATGGACACAGAAGCAATAGAAGGAAAAGACTTGGAAAAATTATCAAAAGAAGAATTTGACGCCTGCGTCAGGCAAAAAACAATTTTTGCAAGAATAAACCCTGAAATCAAGCTGGAAATTATTCAGTCCCTTAAAGAGCACAGAGAAATTGTTGCAGTAACAGGCGATGGAGTAAACGACATTCTTGCATTGAAAGAAGCGCACATTGGAGTTGCAATGGGTATAAGAGGAACAGATGTTGCAAGAGATGTATCTGACATAATTCTCCTTGATGATAATTTCTCAACAATTGTTCACGCAATCAGGGAAGGCAGAAGAGTCTATGATAATATGAAAAAATCAATAAAGTTCCATCTTGCAGCAAATGTAGGTGAATTATTCACTGTTCTTTTTGCGCTAATGCTTTTCATGCCTCTTCCGCTGCTCCCTCTCGCAATTCTCTGGATGAATCTTATAACAGATTCTCTTCCAAGCCTTGCGCTTACAGTTGAAAAAGAAGAAAAAGACATAATGAGAAGAAAGCCAATAAATCATGGCGATTCAATACTTGGAGGCATCTGGAAATTCACGCTTCTTGCAGGAATAATTTCATTCATAGCAACAATTGGATTATTCTCGTTATACTACCAGGCAGACATTGTAAAAGCAAGAACAATCGCCCTGACAACAGCTGTTTTCTGTGAAATGTTCCTTGTCTTCACCTGCCGCTCTGACAAGCCAATCCGAGAGATAGGATTCAGCACCAATAAATTCCTTCTCTATTCTGTCCTCGCAGCAGTAGTCCTGCAGCTGATAGCAATTTACAGCCCTCTTGCAGTCATCTTCGGTTTCAAAGCACTTTCCTTGGGAGAGCTCGCACTTGTTACAGCAGCTTCCTCATTCAGCTTGATATCATTTGAAGTTCTAAAGTTATTTAAAATAAGAATCTGACACTAAAACATGAAGAGGTTATTCAAATTCAAATATCCAAAAATTCTAGCATTACTAATAACAATAATTCTATCTTATGTTATTTTCAGCAATCCAAAAGTCGGAGAATTCGTTTCGCATCTCGGAGCACTAAGTTATTTAGGAACATTTCTTGCAGGAATGCTCTTTTCATTTGGATTTACAGCCCCTTTTTCAGCTGGCTTTTTTATAACCTTAAATCCAGGAAATATCTGGCTTGCAGGAATTATTGGAGGCCTTGGTGCAATGTGCTCTGATTTGCTTATTTTTAAGTTCATAAGATTCTCGTTTAGAGATGAATTAAGAAAGCTCAAAAAAGAGAAAATAAGCAGAGAGATTGAAAATATGATAAACAAAACCCTGGGCAATAAAATAAGAATTTATCTCATGTATGCAATTGCAGGGATAATGATTGCTTCTCCTCTTCCAGATGAAGCAGGAGTCATAATGCTTGCAGGTTTGACAAGAATAAAGCCAAAAATCCTCGCACCAATCTCCTTCCTTCTAAACACAGCAGGAATCCTGGTTCTTCTCTACATCTAATACAAGATAGTTATATTTTTATAGTGTTTTTTGTTTTCTGATTCATGCCTTTGTAGCTCAGTGGTAGAGCGCATGCATGGTAAGCATGAGGTCCCGAGTTCAATCCTCGGCAGAGGCTTCTAAAAAGCCCTATTTTTACATCTCATAATAAAAAGGTTTAAAAATTCAATAAAAACTAGAATTATATGATGACTGAAAGAGAAATATTAGAACAGCTTATAGCTGCCAGAGAGTATGTAAGAGAAAATGCAGATGCTCTTAGACAAGAGTATGGCTCAGATTATCTTGCTGTAAGTGGAAATTCAGTCATAGACTATGATGCTGATAAATTCCAACTTATGAATAGAACAATCAACCAAGGAAGGATTATTACTTATGGAACAATAGATCATCTAGCAGGGCATCCTGAACAATTAGAAGCTATGAAGAGATTAAAAGAATTAATTGCTGCTTAAACATCAAATTAACTTACTTCTTCTTTTTGAACCAATTAACTAAGAACAAAATTCCTATAAGAAATGCAGGCCCAGCAATCTGCAAAGACCAAGCTAAAACTAGGCCCAAATCAGGCAGGTTTCCCATTGTCATGAGAACATAGAGTATCCCCGCCAAAATAAAAACAATTCCTCCAACAATTTCATATTTCCATGATATTATCAAAACAACAAGCAAAATAAGCACAGGAATATTGTGCATGAACAACCCAAGAGCTATTTGCCAAAAAGTCAGGCCTGGAGAAAAAACATCCAAGGAAAATAAAGCCAAGAAACAGATAAAAATTATTGATAATATTCTTGGCGTCCAATATACAAATTTGCTAATTCTTTTTTTCATATTTTAGTCAGGGCATCCAATCAACATTTATCACATAAGACGTGACAGAAGCAGCATTATGCGCAAGCTTGAAAAACCAACCATAATAAGAACCCATAAACTGCCCAAACTGCTGCGGATTCCCGAGATGCAGATTATTATTGCTGATAATAAAAAATGCTCCTATAAGCAAAAACATCACAATAAAAATTAAAATTTTCATCTTAACTTAAGGACTGAATTGTAGAATTTAATCCCCAATCCTGCTGAACAACATAACCTGTAATGCTTCCCATGTTGCCAAACAAGCTTGCAGCCCACGAATAATAAGCCTTGCCAATCTGCAAAAATCCTTCATAAGTTGTTATATTTATCCCGCTTTTTATCCAGATATAAACAAATGTGGCAAGAACAAAAATGAGCAAAATCCCAATTAACCTATAAACAAAATGATGCCTTACCTCCTTAAGTTTTATAAGAACAACTAGCAAAACAAGCACACCAATTGCAATCAACAGCCATCCCACCATCTTTATTATCTTTACCTCTAATAGATAAGATAAAACACATATAAAAATCTTACCTAAAGCAAATATTTAAAAGAAATCCGGCTTTTGAAGGATTATAGCCTCGTAGTCTAGTGGTCAAGGATTCGAGCCTCTGGCGCTCGAGACCCCGGTTCGAATCCGGGCGAGGCTATCTCTGCTTTCCACAGTGAGGAACACCACAGCTTTAGCGAGGATGTCCGCAACAAGAGAAAGTCAGAGAGAAGTAAAATGCTATTTCCTTATTTTTTAACATCTCGATTGGATAACCTTATAAATCAAAAATCCCTATGGAAAATATGGCAGAAAAAGAAATCGGAGAGGTTTCAACCTTTTTTTCCCACGTAGAAGTTGCCGCAATAAAACTTTCCGGAAACTTAAAGGTAGGGGACAGAATCCGCATAAAAGGCCACACAACTGACATAGAACAATTAGTCGATAGCATGCAGATAGACAGAAAAGAAGTAAAGGAAGCAAAAAAAGGCGACGAAATTGGAATAAAAGTCAGCGAAAGAGTAAGGCCAAATGACAAGATTTTCCTGATTGAATAAGAAGCAAGGCAAATCTATGAAAACAAAAGAAAGAAATAGCAAAAAAGAGGTTTGGGGAGTGAAGCAGTTATTTGCTGCCCTAGTATTTATTCTAGAAATAATCTTAGTTTTTGCATTCTTTGATTACATTATTCATTCCCTGAGCGCAGAATACGCTGTTCCTAGCTGGTATTTCACAAACAAAATAATCTATGGAACAATTATTGGCTTTGTTACTTATCTTTTCATCAAAAAGAAAGAAATCCTTCCAAAAAGCATCATTCTATCCGCAGTAGTGTCAATCCTCTTGCAAATCAGATATTACACATTGGGATACTCATTGCAATTTGTCTTCCTATTTCTAGCGATTCATTTCATAATATTGTTCATTGTTTCTTACGCCGGCTTTAAAATCACAAAGTCCTAGATGGACTTTGGGAGACAGAGAACAAACAACCTGAAACTCATCTCTAAAGAACTGAGTTTGTTGCTCTGTATTACAAAAATGTGAAAGCTGAAAGCAATGCTTTATTAATGCGCACATACAAGCCAAGATTATGACTGATTACTACGAATACCCTGAAGAAAAGCTGATTGAATGGATAAAAGCAGGAAAAATATTTATCTATCCAACAGACACTGTCTATGGCTTGGGCTGCAATGCTGAAAACCAAGAAAGGGTAAGCAGAATAAAGCTCATAAAAGCAAGAGAAAAAGAAAAACCCCTCTCATTAATTGCGCCCTCAAAAGAATGGATTAAAGCCAATCTTACAACAGACAAAATAGATATTGACAAATATCTTCCAGGTCCTTACACATTAATTCTCTGGAAAAAAGACAAGAATTTTCTCAGCCATGTCTCAAGTTCAGAAACTCTTGGAGTGAGAATACCAAATAACGATTTTACAAAGCTCATTGAAAAAGCAGGCGTTCCTTTCATAACAACATCAGTCAATTTAAGCGGGGAAAAGCCGGCATCAAGAGTTGCTGAAGTAAAAACAGAAATCCTAGGCAATGTTGACATTGTCTTGGATGGCGGAACCTTGCCAGGAACTCCCTCTACAATAATAATGCCCAATGGCGAAGAACTCAAGCGATAATTATCCTCCTTTCTATAATCTGTTGCTCCCCTCATCTCAAAATATAAACATTAATTCTTAATCCTCTTAACTCTCAAAACCCAATATTTTTAAATCAATTAAATCATTTATTATCACTAGCCCCTGTAGTCTAGTTGGTCAAGGACGAGGCCCTCTCGTATTGCCGAAGTTTTAGTCGACGAGACAGAAACTTCAGCTCTCTCTAGAGCAGGCATATTCGAATTATTGCCTTACGGCATGCCCTCAAGGCATGTTTTCATGGCGATGGAGAACGGCCTAAACCCGAGTTCAAATCTCGGCGGGGGCATGAATGAGACTTTCAAGTCTCATACCACCGACGACACTAAGAACTCACTCAAAGCCAAGAAGTTCTTTCAGTCGGCGGGGGCATTCTGTTCACCAATGCGAGAAGCTTCGCAGCTCGCAAGCGAGAAAGCTCGCAGTGAAGGTGAATCAGAATTAATAGTATTCGTCAGGCAAGAGTGAGTCAGAATTAGTCGTATTCTAAAGAGCAAATCAAAATTATCAGCAAGAGAAAGTCGAAATTAATAGTATCTTTCAGTCGGCGGGGCATCAAATTATCTTCCCTTAAAATTTATAAACTTGGCTGTGTTAACAAGAACATGAAAAAGTTGGAGCTAGTTCTTATTTTAGGGATTCTTTTATTAAGTACAATCTCATTTGTTTCTGCTATTCAAGGAGTATGCACAGGAACGCAAACATGCTTCTGCTCTGGAAAAGCTGTAGATTGTCCGTGTGATGCAGACCCTTGTATTATCTGCGGGCCCACATCTCCTGAATGCACCGGACAAGCTGACAACCAACAAACCCTGACAGAAGATCAAGGAAATGTAGAATCAAGTTATACTAATCCCCAAACACCTGGCGATTTTCTAGGACTGATCGGAAACGGAATAAGTAATTTAGTTCTAACAGCCTTTGGACAACCTTCTAAAGTCGGAGGAATAGTAGAAACATCACGTCCAACCACGCCAGAAATAATATTATCTATAATTGCTCTGACTGCTATATTCGCTGCGATTGTTGCTGTTTTAAAGTCTATACTCGCAAAAATTTTAATATCTGGAAAGGGAGTACCTCCAAAAATGTCAGAAGCACAGCCAAGCAGACTAAGCCCAACGAGAATAACTAAAAAATCTAAAAAATATTATAACCCTAGATTTAGATACTAACCGTGCCCTTCTAGTCCGGGCGCAATTAGACTTTGAGCAAGATTTCAAAACGCAGATTTAAATAATATATTCGATTAAGAATAATATGGTAAAAGAAAACAGAAAGAGAAGGAGAGAACGAGATGCCAGAACTGTCCATTATATAAAAACTAAACAGCAAAAGCAGAAGATTAAACTAAAATGCTAACTGACACATTTAAATCTCTCATTTGGCAAATATATTTATGGTAGAATGCCCAATATGCGGAGGATGTAATTCCCATTTCAAACAATTGCAGCCTTTAATTAAAGAGTACAAAATTTCAAGGCATTTTCTCGGAGATATAAAAAATTCTGATGAGATTATCAAAAATATACTTTCATGCGAACATAACTGTTTTACAGAACTGCATAAGTTTGAAAAGAAGATTGATGACTTATCAATTTTCAGGGCAAAAATAGATGGAGTGCACATAGTTTATGCTATAAATTCAAAAAAGATGCTCTTTTTCTTGAGAGCATTCAAAAACTTTGGAAATTATAAAAGATTCCTTGAAGACGATAAAGAGATAAAAACTATAGTCAATTCTCCAATTGGAACTCTCAAAAACTTATAAAATTAGCGAATAAGCTGCGATTCCCATGTAAAAGAGATCACTTCACAATCTTTGAAGCTTGTTTTCTCTCAAGAATATCCTCTTCTTCCTCGGCTTCTTCTTCCCTTGTCTCTTTTGCAGTCAGGATATCATTATCCTTCTTCTTTTTGTCTTTTTTTGCCATAATATCTAGTGAATAATAAACATTAAAAACCTTACTAGAAGGAGGTATCCTCAGCTTTGTCAGGGTACCTAAAAGATCTTACAAAGATTTTATCTTTTATCCCATAAAAAACTAAAGCACCAGCATGCAAAATAGCAGGATATGTAAAATTTTCTATTCTCCCGAAACCTCTGCTCTGCCTTATAGATTCAGAAAGAACCCTGACCAAGCTCCTTGAATCACTAATCTCATCATAAGAAGGCATTTCAAGTTGCGTGCAGCATTTTCCTAATTCAGCCAGAGAATGCCCATCTGATGTTATCAATGCCCCTATATCAGCTTTCTCTTTCCAATCCTCAAAAAATTCTCCTGCCCTTCTGTTCGCTTTTGATGGCGTTAAAAATGGAATCCATAATTCTGCTGAATTATTGTAAACCTCTATTCCATCAAAAATATTCAAGTGAGAGCCGCTCTCTCTTGCAAGCCCCTCAAGATATTTTCCAATTCCATCGCGGTAAAAAGGATGATCTGCTATTATTATTCCGTGACTGAATGTAGCCTCTTCAATAACATCTTCTACATTTCCGGGCTTCAAATGCTTTCCTTCCTGCAATCCAAGAACAAGCAAATGTCCTTGTTTTGTAGGGATTTCTTGCCCTTTTACAACCAAAATATCTTTCTCAGGAACATAAAATCCATTTCCAAAATCTTTTCTCTCATAGCCTTCTAAGTCTGAAAACTGCTCGTATAAAAAATCATCAAAATTAACAATGCCTATAATTCCGCCTGCGCCAAGCCTCTTTCGTGCAACATCAATAGCCTGATTAAAATTAATAGTGAGACTGTCGCTCCTTGTTTTTAGGTGATTATGTAAATCTGCATTGACTTTCATAATCTGGCTTATTAGAAGAGCTATTTAAATATTATGCTTACTATAACTATAAAGTGGTAACCTAATCTAAATAATGTTAGAAAAACTGCAGCAAATTTGTTACGAAACTGCTAAAAACCCTTAAATAATTGCTTTTCTTCTATATTTTATGAAAAAGAGTTCAGTACTTATCTTCTCAGTGCTTGCAGTCATTGTAACAGCACTTATTGGCTCTCGCTTTACAAAAATAGATTTATGGTATGATTCTATAAAACCATCAATAACACCTCCAAATATTGTCTTCCCAATTGTCTGGACAATATTATTCATACTAATTGCAATCTCAATGTATCTTGCAATATCCAATTCAAATAAAAAAACAAGAAATAAAATCATAATTCTTTTTGCAATCAATCTAATCTTGAATGTTCTCTGGAGCCTTTTATTTTTCACAATGCACAATCCCATCATTGCTTTTATTGATTTAGTCCTGTTATGGCTTTCTATAATTGCAATAATGAAAATTAGCTGGAAAATTTCAAAAAAAGCTTCATGGCTCCTTTTGCCTTACTTATTATGGGTTACTTTTGCAGGAATTCTCAATTATCTGGTTGCTTTTGGATAAATATTAATTAATTCTCAAGTTGAATAAAACTTAAATAGCGCTCTTTGTGTTAGAAAACATGGCAGAAGAGGAAATAAATAAAAAAGATGAAAAGAAAGAAGGCGAGCAGGCAAGTTTTCTTGGCGATGTCTTTGTTGAACTAGGAAAAATGGTCGGGATTGCAAATGCTGAAAAAAAAGATTATTCTAAAAAAGAAGTTCAGGTAACACTGAAGGGCTCTGGAAACATAGATATGAAAGTTTCAAAAGAAGAATTATTTTCTATCTTAAAGCTGATTGCTCCAGGCACTAATTTTAGGACATCTCTTGATACAATAGTCAAAATAGGGAAAGGAGCTCTTATTGTTGTTGAAAATGAAAACCTTGCTCCTTGCATTGATGGTGGTTTTAAGGTAAATTGCAGATTCACCCCTCAAAGAATGTCTGAACTTAGCAAGATGGATGGAGCAATTATTCTCGGAAATGACATGAAAAAAATAAATTATGCGAATGTTTTGCTAACTCCTGACAGTTCAATTAAAACAAATGAGACAGGCACAAGGCACAAAGCAGCAGAAAGAACAGCAAAGCAAACAGGCTGCATTGTCATAGCTGTATCAGAAAGAAGGCATGAGATTGTTTTATTTTATAGAAATGCAAGGCATGTTGTAAAAGAGACAGGAGAAATACTGAGAACAGCAAATGAACAAATCCAATTGTTGGAAAAACATCGTGAGTTATTTGACTTGAATCTTGAAAAGCTAAATCGCTCAGAGCTTAGAAATTACACAAACTTAAATCATGCAATAAATGTAATTAAAAAAGGCAGGATTATCCAAAAAATATCAGAAGGCCTGAAAAAATATCTTGTTGAGCTTGGCTCAGAAGGAATTTTGCTCAAGACAAGATTAAAAGAAATTTCTCATAATGTGGAAAAAGAAATGGACTTGGTTATAAAAGATTATACAAAAATAGGCCTGAAAAAATCAAAACTCTTGCTGGAAACTCTCTCTTACGAAGAGCTTATTGATACAGAGCACATTAAAAAAGTCCTCGCATATGAAAATGCAGAAGGAGAATCAATTAAAGGCTGGAGAATTCTCTCAAAAACTTCCCTTATGGAGCCAGATATAGCCCTTTTGATAAAAGAATCAGGCAATCTTGGCAAGGCAATTCATGCTGAAATTGACTTTTACAAAACCCTTTTTGGCGAGGAAAAAGCCCTCCAATTCAAGGATGAAATAGAACGAATAAAGCTGAGCTATTGAGATATCAGCTTTTTCATCTCAACTATCTTAAGCTTTCCAATCTTATTTCCCTCTTTTGTATAAAACTTAATTTTTCCAAGATTAGATTTGACATATTCAAATGTCTGTTTTCTTGTTCTTCCAATTTTATTGCCGAAATATAATGCTTTCTTAATGCCAAATTTTCCAACATTATCAAGCATATTTGCATCAAAAACAATCTTCT
>Ga0315274_10002760_pt1 | contig 26239 bp, 23 predicted proteins | sample YL17G02_20_MG_FD_203700 | JGI IMG/M metagenome (GOLD analysis project Ga0315274, IMG submission 203700) | Sediment microbial communities from Yellowstone Lake, YNP, Wyoming, USA - YL17G02_20 | ecosystem: Environmental > Aquatic > Freshwater > Lake > Sediment | place: USA: Wyoming | collected...
CGCCAGATCGGCCAGAAGATCTTTGTAGTGGTTCTCCAAGCCTGCTTTCCGGTCGTACAAATACCAGATCGCTTCCCCGTAACTGATCTCCCGCCGCCCCATCAGCCCCGCTACTTTCTCCTCTGCCACGTCCGTTGCCACGCCCGCATAGTGATAGATTCCGGGAAGGTCGCGCTCCCGTCGCCACCGCCGCCCCACCAACATTCGCTTCTCGGTCCACTCCCGGCACGGCTCGACTGAGCTCGCCGAAGTCTGAAGCCAACTGAGGCTTCGACTGAGCTCAGCCGAACGTCCACAGACCGCCGACTCCACCCAGCCGTGCTGGGGTTGCGGGCCGGTATCTTGCCACGCGCACGCCGGCTGCTCCGACAACGTTCGCTCGGTCTCCTTCAACTTGTTGGCCCCCACAATATACATCAGGTGCTCGGACTCCAACATCTCCAACGTCGGACCGTCCCCGTGCAGGGAGTCCAGCAAAACCAACGCTCGCCGCTTCAGCTTCAACGGCTCGACCACCTCGGTCAGAACCTCGCTGAGCAAACCCCGCAGACTCGATTGCTCGCCCTCGCCGTCGGCCGCCAAATGTTGCCCGGCCAAAACCGGCCCCGCAAACAATGTCGTCCACAGCAACCCGCCTCCCTTCCCCTCGATCACCTTCGTCCCTTCCCGACGGTCGCTGCCCTCCAACAGTGTCCCGTCGCCAAACAGCGGGAAAAACCCCTCCATCAACAAATCCCGCATCCGCCCCCGCTGCAACAGCCGCCGCGCCCACTGCCGCTGCACTCGCCCCAACGCCTCCAGCATCTCCCCTCCGCCCAACCGCCCCAGCGACCGCCACACCGTCACCTCTTCGGGCGCACCGTCCAACCCCAGCAACTCCAACGCCGCCTCGTCGCCGCGCAGGTCCTCCGCTGCATACGTCCCTTGCGAACCCGTCAGCAACCCCGTCACCACCGACTTGATCGTCGTCAGCCAGTCAATCCCACGCGCCCACGCCGGTAGCCCCCTCTCCAGGTCGCGCCATAGTCCCACTCGCCGCGCCACCTCCTCCACCAGCGCCAGACCCCCGAACGCCGTCACCGGCTCGTCGGCAAATTCCACCGCGATCACCTTCACCTTGCTCTGCTTCACCTCAGTCACCATCAGGAACCTCCTTCTCGCGTCGGTCGCGCCTTCACCACAGCGCACAAAACCAATTGCCACAAGATTCCTGATGCCGTAATGATTTTTGGACACCATCTTTTCGAGGCAATCTGAAGGATCAGGGACACGGCGTCGGAACTCCGAGAATCCCGGTGGCGTTGGGTGAGGCCGCTCGGTTGCCGGGCGCGCTTTTTGTCTCTGGTCTTTGTGGCGACACGACCGGCGCGGAGCCGACGCGCGACCGGACATTCATTTGCAGCATCGGGCGGACGAACCGCCGTTGCAGAAGAGCGAGTTTGGATCAACCTGCCGGCCTCGAAACAGTCACAGAGTCGTCTCGGGCACCGCCTCTTCGGCGGTTGCCCTCACGCAGTCCCCGAAGCGGCAAGGACCGGCAGGAAGCACTTCGGCAATCGAGCGTATGTCGTTTCCCTTTGACTTCTCCTTTCCCTGATTTTACGACCGTCCTGGCCGGTGAAACGGACGTGGGCTCTGCGGGAGCGCAACCTGCCAGGGATAGCCGGTCGGGGCATTGAGGAACTTCCGTGATCGGGGGCAGCGTCTTCTGCCCCTCCCCACAACGCCATCCTCAATCCCCGCATGCCTCAAGAAAACTCATTTCCTGCCTGCCCCAAAACCTGTGATCATTTCGTGGGATCGTGCACACTCACCCCCGTGGGCTTGAAGACTTGTCCGCTCTTGTCCACGGCCAGCAGATACGCCACGAGTTTCCGCGCCACGGCCAGAGTCGCACGGTTGCGATTGCCACGCGCCAGTTCCTTCTCATGGACGGCGGCCAACTGCGGATTCCAATTCACCGCCAGTTTCGCCGCCTCGATCAACACCCATTGCAGATGCGCATTGCGTTGTTTCGAGAGCGGAAGCCGCTTCGCATGGTCGACATTTGCTCTCGCCACTACACAGACCACAGTAACTGATGGCCTTTCGGATCGAGCCGAACCGATTCGGATCGCCGATCTCCAGCGCCCACGTCAGCGCCACCACGTCGCCCACCCCTCGAATCGTCATCAACCGCCTCAGACGTCCGCTTAACAGCGGATGATCGCGCAGCGTCCCGAGCAATCGCCTCTGCGTTCGCTCGAACAACTCCAGCGTCGCCCGGTTCAACCGAAGCAAATCCTTCACCGACGCCGACGTCTCCTCCAATCCTCCCAACAACTCCTGAAAGCATCGCTTCCCGTGCAAACTCGTCTTGTCATACTCCGCCCCGCACCCCATCAACAACCCCGACGTCTTGTTCTTCACCGCTGTGGCCAGCCGCACGACAAAGTTCCGGAATCGCAGCACCCGCCGAAGATCGCGTGTCTTCTGCGGGGCCATGTAACACTCCGGCAGCAAATTGCATCGCACCGCATCCGCGATCCGTGCCGCATCCACCCGGTCGTTCTTTCGCTTCGAGGCCACGATCGCCCGCAACATCTGCGGATGCGCCATCTTCAACTCCACCGCATATGGTTGCAGTACATCGTAAATCCACCCCGTGAACATCGTCGCCTCCATACCCCCTGTCCACGGCCACGGCCGGCTCTCCGCCCACACCTTCAACTCCCGCCGTGTCGCCCCGATCCGCCCTTCCTCCACCACAGTCCCGTCGGCCGCCTTCCCGCAACCTTGAATCTTGTGCATTCAGACAGTCTGCAAGACTCACCGTGTTTGGTGGCCCTTGTCAGGAGAGTTCGGTTGACTGTCAGTGGATTCCTCGTCTGTTCGCGTGTTACTGGGTCTTCGTTCCTATTTGCTCTTGATATTGCTGCAGCAGCTGCCACGTGCGGGGGAGTTGGCGTTCGAGACGTTGCTCCACGGGAGGTTCGAGGTCTTTGGGCAACAACGGCACGGCGCGATAATCCGATCCCGCGTCCGCTGCGTTCCGGCCGTATTTGTATTCATAGGTGAACCAGCCACTGGGATCGAGCCGGACGTTGGGCCGGCGGCGATTGGGCACGGTGATATAGAACTCGCCGCGCGTTTCTCCGGCCGAGAGTTTCAACGTTTCCGCCAGCCGTTTCGCGGCGCTCAGTCTTCCGTAAAGTTCCTTGCCGATCGAAACGGCGGGATCCACAATGGCGATTTCCGCCGCCATATACGGTCTGTAGATGTCCCGGCCATCCTCCCGATAGTCGTAGAGCCGCTTCAATTCCGCCTGAAATACGGCGGCATAATAGGGGAAATGGGTGCAGCCGAGAATCATCACCGAGAGCGGTTGCATGGGCGCGGCTCTTGCCCGATCGTCCAGCGCCGCCCGAACACTTTCCATCAGCGACACCACGTCGTAGGCGATGTAGTTCTCCACCGAGTTGATCTGCAACTCCGTCGGCGCGTCGGGCGTCCCGGCATACAGCATTGCGTGATGGGTCCAATCGAAATCATAGCGCGCGAGGATGCGCCTATCAATCGGCGCCTGTTGGTTGGTAAATGAAGGCCCTTTGTAGTCGGATCGCGGCTGACTGTTCGAGACATCACGACGAATGAACTCCGGCGCATTGTCAATGGCGCCGGCCAGCCCCAAACTTCCCTGCTGAATGACGTCATGACGGTCGGTAAAACCATAATCCTTCTCCAGACGACGGACGGCATTGGGATACGCCTGCGACGCCACAGTGCCTTTGGTTGCGAAAACGCCGATGCCACCCTTCCCGCCCCGCTGCGCGATGAACTCCAGCGTGCCCCGACTGCCGGCATCCACGACGCCGATGACGGGAATCGTAGGATCACTCTCGGCGGCAATCGCCTCCACCATCTCTTTTCCGTATGCAGTCGCCGTGTTGCAGGCGATCACAATGGCTTTGACCGGCTGCTTGTCGTCGCGCGGTTTCTCGGCCGCCGGCGATTCATACCAGTGTGTTCCCAGGAGAAACAGCGCGTCGTTGCGAATCAGGGCGAGCAGAAACGACGTCTTTCCGACCGCGGGGTAATTGCCATAGGGCATGTTCGCCTGATCGGCAAGGAAGGTGAAACGCTCCTGCTGCAAGTCGGGTTGCCCGTCGCCGCGCGGCGCAGGCTTTCCCGAACCATTCTCCACCACGTCGAGTTTGAGGATTTCTTCGAGCACCGCAAGGCCGCCCGTTCCCGAATCGAACACGCCGATGGGCAGCGCAGCTTGTGCGCCGGCGCCGCGCGCATCAACCGCGCTGTGATGGCGCAACGCCCGCCCCGCCAGTTCTCCCGTCACCTTGCCGTCAGCGATCGCCGCCTTCCCGTTGACGAAAAGGTAGCGCACTCCCGTCGCATACTGATGCGGCGCCTCGAACGTGGCGGTGTCGCGAAACGTCTTCGGGTCGAACACCACAACGTCGGCGAAATAGCCGGCGCGCAGGTAGCCGCGTTCGGGGATTCCGAAACTATCGGCCGGCAGCCCGCTGGCGCTGCGAATCGCCTGCTCCGGCGACAGTGTCTTGGCCTCGATGGCGTAGCGGCCGATCTTGCGCGGGAAGCAGCCGTAGCTGCGCGGATGCGGGAGCGTTGAGTCGGGCAGCATCACCGTGCCGTCGCTCCCCGTCGCTACGAACGGCAGCCGCATAATCCGCCGGACTTCCTCTTCCTGCATTGCGAAGTTGACCATGCTCGCACCGCCATTTTGCACGATCTCCACAACCAGAGCGACGACCGGCTTGCCTTCCTGCCGCGCAATGGTCGCAAGGTCCTTGCCCTGCCACGACGGATTCTTCGCGTATTGGGAGACGACGAGATTTTCCGCGCCGCTGCGCGCTTCGAGCCCCGCTTCGATCCCTTTTCGAACCGAGTCCGCGCGTTTCGGGTCGGCCAGCGCCCTGGTCAATTCCTTCGCGTTGCGGTATTCGCTTGGAATCACCATGGGCGCCAGACCCGTACTGCTCGCGATATACGGATACTGATCTGCCGTGACGTGCTGGCCGCGTCGGCGCGCTTGCTCGATCAACGCGATCGCCTTGACCGACAGATCCCACGCAGGACGTCCCACAACCTTGAAATGCGAAATGTGAACCGGCAATTCGGCGCGCCGGCCGATCTCGATAATCTCCGAAATCGAGTCGAGCAACCGCAGGTCCTCTCCGCGAATGTGGGAGGCATAGATTGCACCATAACGACCGGCGACGCGGGCCAGTTCCACCAGCTCGTCTGTTTCGGCAAAACAGCCGGGAACATAGGTCAGTCCCGTGGAGATGCCCCACGCGCCGGCTTCCATGCCCTCGGCAATCATGGCCTTCATCCTGGCGAGTTCGTCGGCGTCCGGCTTGCCCTGCGGCGTCTTCATGACCTTGCCGCGCACAGCACCGTGCCCTATGAGATGAGCCACGTTCGTCCCCGCGCCCTTCTTGTCTATCTCGTCGAAGTACTTGGCGACATCAATGCTGCCGCCCCCACAATTACCGGTGACGACCGTGGCGACGCCTTGCGTGAGGTAGTTCAAGTTGCCGCGCAACGAGTCCTTCGTGATGGGGTCGCTGTGTGTGTGCAGATCAATAAAGGCGGGAGCGGCGATCAGGCCCGTGGCATTGATCTCCCGCGGAGCGCCGCGTGTTTGAAACTTGCCGACGGCGACAATGCAGTCGCCGCGGATGGCAACGTCGCCGACGATGGCCGTGGCGCTCGTGCCGTCGCACAAAAGCGCGTTTCGAATCACCGTGTCGGCTTCGATCGGGCTGCCGCCGGCCACAAGCAGAAGCAGGGAGAGAACGTGTCCGCAGAGGGTCATGCGCAACTCCTGGCGAAACTCAGATTGTAGTCCCACAGAATCGGCGCCGCTCACCGCTTGGCTTTCGCGTACTGTTACTTGTTTCGACTCGGAGCGCAGCCCGGACTCGCCCATGTTGACATTGACGCAGTATTCCTCCGGCGTTCTACAGCACCCATGTCCAGGGATCACCTATTCCGCCAATTGAAGATGTCACTTACAGATCGGCAATACAGTCGCTCGATTGAGACGTCTTTCGCTCCCTGTCAAGGTCTCTTTTTCGCCGCCGAAATTGCTCGGCGGGTGCGTCACAGCCAAAGGAGTGATGAGCGCGCTCCCGATGCAACACTCAGAATAGCGCGCCAAATACTCGTCAGCCAACGATCGCATCAACGCCGACGCTACTTTCGCCTTGAACTTTGTCGGAAAACTCCTCCACTTTGCTTCCGTGGATCGCTTTTCTTTGCTCCTTGGCCATGAATGGAGAAATCCACCGTAACCAATTGTCCAGTTTTGCGGGACTGGCTCATTGTTCTCAGGGGCCCGACGGCCTACAGATCTGAGATCTTTTGACATTACGGAGTGAATGGTAGTGTCAAAAGTTCCATGAAAGAATCGTGGCATAAGCAGGTCCTGTGGCGTTGAGACAGTTGGATTTATCGCTTTCGGCAAAAGGCAGGGAGGGCGGAGACAGGGAGAATTCGGGCGGGAGGCGACGGAAGCTGTGAAATGCCAACGTTCTGGGACCAGAGAGTTGGCGAAAAGGATATAGGACTTTTGACATTACGGAGTGAATCCCAGGGAGTGCGACCATGAAGACGAGTTTTCGCGTGCTCGCGGCGTGGCTGGTTGTCGGATGCTCGCTGGCGGTGGCCGGGGAGCCAGCCAAGTGGTGGAATGCGGCATGGTGCTACCGGACCACGGTCGTCCGGCCGTCACCTTACCGCGATGGCGCCCCGCGGCCCATTGAAGTAGCCGTAGATTTCCCGCTCCTGCTCCAACAGGCCGGGGTGAAGGGTCAGTTCGATCCGCAGTCGTTACGGGTTGTGGCCCGGGCCTCAGGCGGTGCGCGTCCGGCGCCGTTCGCCTGCCGTAACGAACTGAACGTCAAAGAGGGGCGGCGCCAAGATTACCTGACGTGGATCGCCGAGCCCACGGTCGGCGCGGTGGGAGAGTACGACATCTACTTCAATACGAAGGACCGGAGGAGCGAACCGGCCAAATTCGACGAGGCCCTGTTGCCGCCGGAAAACCTTCTGGTCAATGCGGGTTTCGAGACGACGTCCGGCGTTCTGCCGGACGGCTGGACCATTGCGCCGGGGCAACTCGTCCGCCTGGATAGTTTCGCGCATACCACGGGCAAGCGGTCGCTGAAGATCGTGGTGGACCAAACGACTCCCAAGGACGCCCCGCGCGAGGTCGGCATCTCGCAGAAGATTGATGTGCGCAAGTTCGCCGGCCAGGAGATGCTCTTCGAGTGCGACCTGTTGGCCGAGCGGGCCATCTACGGTGCCCCGGTCTCGATTGAACTGGAGCAGTACCGCGCCGACGGCTCGCGGATCCTCGAATACGCGGTGCAGCCCCGCTGGCTCAGCATCGAGCTGGCCCAAGGGCAACTCGTCCAACTTAGCCAGCGTGGCCACTTCAGCCCGGAAGCGGCGCAGGTGAACTTGCGCATCCGCGTGCGGTGCTACGTGACCGACGAGGATACGGGCAGCCGCCTAAATCAAGCGATTTCGTCAATGTGGCGCGTTTGCAGCTCGCGACGCCTGCCCTCTGACATTGGGCACCGTGACAGTCGGACTTCGAACGCCGACCAGAAGACGCTGAATGGATCGGTATGCGTTGGAGGCAGCGAGCCAGTAACGTTCCTTGCGGTGATTCGGCGGCAGAAACTGAAACGGTCCGCGTCATTCTACCGCATCCTTTTCTGAAGGAAAAGGAAGAAGGCGGTGGTAGAAAGGAGCGGAGAGAAATGAGCAGATTTCGGCTGAAGAAAGAAGATGTTCAAGTGCTGCTGAGTTTGGCACAGTATTGGGTCCTGACAACCGAGCAGGTCACTGCGCTCCATTTCCGTAGCCTGAAAGTTGCACGTAGGCGGTTGCGCCAATTGCATGAGGAGAGTCTCGTGGCTGAAAAGCACCGGGGCTATGGCAGAAAGCGTGGCCGACCGGAGAAGGTTTTTGCGCCGTCGGCCATGGGCTGCGATCTGCTTGTTGAGAGCAACCACTTGCCTTCGACAACTTCGTACGAATCCGTGAGCGCCGAGAATCTTCGTTGCCTCGATCACCAAATCCTAGTGAATTGGTTCAGGATTCATCTGCTCCAGGTTGAGAAGGTCTTGTTTCGTCTCCGGATTGACTTCATAGCGTCACACGGCGCGTCACACAGAGTCTGCGAACATGCTCCGCAAAACGCGTGCCTTTCTTCCACCGGCAGCGACGGACAAAACAACGTCGATCTGACCGCGGTTTTAGAGTTCAATCCGGACGGCGTTCTTGCGATCACGGATCGTGAGCAGAAAAAGTCGGTGCTTTTCTTTCTCGAAGTTGACCTGGGAACCGAGCACCTGGCGAGCAGCAAACGGGAAGCGCGAGACGTGCGTCAAAAGATCGCGAATTACCAGGCTCTTTCGGGAAGCGAAAGGTACAAGATTTTTGAAAAGATTTTCGGCCTGGCGTTCAAACGTTTCCGCGTGCTGTTCGTGACCGTTTCTCCGGAACGAGAAGTAGCGCTGTGCAAGCTGATTCAAGAGATGGCCCCTTCGGAGTTCATTTGGGTGACCGAGCAGCAGCGGATGTTCTCGCAAGGTCTGGCGGATGCTATTTGGATCCGCGGCGGACAAATGAATGTCCCGCACACGTCAATTCTGAACGAGGAGATGCGCAGGCCGACGCCAGTTCTGCCCTTGAAGCCTTGAGCGAGCGATTGCCTCGGCCAGATCATTCCCGTGTTGCCCGCCCAATCAGATTCCAGAGTATCCTTCTACTAGAGGGTGTTCTGGAATTAGCCATAGATGTCTGACTTTCTTGCGGTTACATGGAAATAAGCCCTTGTCAGTTGTTTTCTGGTTTTGGAGCCATTTTGAAGCAATTTCTTGGCTGACTTTCTTCGCGCGGCAAGGCTTTGTAGGGCCTCAGAGCGAATGGATCGGAGAAGTCAGCCATGAGATTTAAACGGTGCAATGAGCCGAATGATCCCGAGTTATACCAAATTTCCAAGGTGGTCCCCGACCGCTGGCTTGATGAGCGATGGCCCCAAAACCGCTGGGAAACCGTTGGTCGCCGACGAAAACTGTCCACTTCGCAGTCCGTGTCCATATGCTGCCGTTGGTCAAAAAGATTGATTCGTTCAATCGGACGTGTCGTGAGCTCCGCCACAACGTGGACTTTCGGCGATTCTGCCGGCTGCGAAGGAGCGATCCCGCCCCCACTCCTTGCATGTTGTCCGCTTTCCGAGACTGGTTTGGTCTCCAAGGATGGCGACATCTGCATGTGTGTACGATTCGCGCCGTTGCTCGAATCCATGAGCCGCCGATATGGGGAGTGGTTCTGGTGGATGCTTCCGATTTGCCCGCTGCCATCCGGCGAAGCAGTAAAAAAAGGGCGGTCCCACTTTGGAGGAACGACGGCAACAAACGGGGGCCGGCAAAGGAACGCGCTCGAAGAAAAGTGGACAATCCATGTTCTTCGAGGGCTACAAAAAGCACACCCTCTATGGTTTGCTCCCGATTGGCGACGGATGGCGTCCCATTCCTTTGTGCTCGTCCGTTCAACCAGCCAACGTATCCGAGCAAAGGGTCATCGAGCCCTTGCTTCACTTCGTCCATCAATGCATGCAATGGCCGTTCGCTTTTCTGGTCACCGACCAAGGATATGTCAACGCTCCGCTGGCACGCTTTCTCCGCCAGCAGTGGCACGTGGCCCACATCGTTCGCCCCAAAAGCAACATGAACCCGCCTCAAGGAACCGATCCCGATGGGTGCCCTCTTTGCCCTTTGGGAGAGCGACTGGTCTGGATCGAATACGACCTTCCGAGCGGACGGTTGATTTATCGAGAAGATCCCAGGAGTTGCCCGATGTGTCCATTGAGGGGTACCTGCCCCCGACAGTTTGAATACCCGGCCGGACTCAGTGAAACCTTCTGGGGAATGGTACCCAAACACAGCCGCTTGTGGCACCACCTGATGCAAAAGTTCCGTCCCCGCGTGGAACCGGGGTTCAACCTGACCAAGAACAAGTACGGGGTCACAGATTTTTTCCTGAACAGTCGTCATCTGACCCGAGCCCTTTCGATTCTAAACGACACTCTCGAGACCCTCGAAATCTTGGCCGTAGAAAGGCCTTCGCGTCCTCACCAAACGCGCAAAGCACTCATCGGAGACATTTTTCAACCTGAATTGTAGGATTGATTTTCAGCATGCTGAATTTCAGAACACCCTCTACTACACAGCATCAACATGAGTACCATCGGTCGCGCTCCGTACCCGCCGTTGTCTCCCTCACGGCAACAATACTTGAGTGACCGGCCCGCCGGTATTTGATCCGGCACCACGAATCATCCGTCCTGAAGTGTGGCATAAATCGCCCGAAATGTGGCATAATTCGGTGAAGTGTGGCATAAATGGGGAGCCAAGTGTGGCATAATTCCGGCGAAATGTGGCATAAGTCGTCTGAAGTGTGGCAAAACTCGTTCAACCGGCGAGCTGAAATGTGGTGTTAATTCTGGCAAAAACCAGCGTAAGTGACGGCATTTCAACAGCCGGCAAGTGTGGTGAAAAGGGAATATATAGTAATGGGCTTGGTTTTGGGATCTTCGGAGGTGGAGTTTTGCGAGGTTGTGAGTGGGCATGTGGGGTTGTTTGGAGGGGTTCTGGAGGGGATGAGTGGTTGGATGTTGGTTCTGTCTTGATTGAGTGATGCGTGTTGGGTGCCAGATCGGAATTGGATGTTCGTTGTGGGTATGTGTGAGGTGTGGAATAGGGGGGTTGAGATGAGTAGATCGGATGGCTTGAAATTGGTTTGTTTTGTTTGCGATTTCTTTAAGCCTGATTCTCCACAACGTCAGCGATTTATTCAGTGTATAGAAAAGCGAGTGGGGTAGGAAATGGAGCTGCGTGGGTGTTGGGTTTGTTTTGGTTTGGGATCTGGGTGAGCATGTGTGAGTGGGTGTGTTGTCGGTGATTGGGGCGTGGTTTCTTGCGGTGGCCGTCTGGTGTTGGATCGTTCACGTGTTGGTGGCTGGTTGTGTTTTCAGAGTATTCTTTGGATGCGTCGTTTTGGGTGTGTGTTCGTTTTGCTTTCGTTGGTTTTTCGCAGGGGTAGGGGTTTCGTTGTGCGTTGTCGGTTGTGTTGTGAGCAGGGTTTTGTCGGTGATAGCGTCGGAGCGTCGTGCGGGTGTTTGGTTGTTTTGCCAGGGTTTGCGGTCAGCCCATTTTGTTGGGAGCGTTCTTGGTTTTTCCTGATCTGCGCGTGCTGGGATTAACTGTGGTGGGGTCGCCTGCCGGGATCGTGTGGTGTTCCAAAGCGCATTTGCGGGGGCTGTGTGGATCGTTCTGCGTGAGGTGGCCGGGGCACGCTTTGCTGTGGATCGGCCCTGCACGTTCGGGAGCACGCAGACCCTTTTTCGTAAACCTTTCCCCCCGGTTGGGGTCGGCCCGGCGGGGGCCTAAAGTTTTATCGAAGGGTCCGCTTGACGCTCCCTCACTTTCAAGCGATGCGGGTGGCTCTCTGGGTTTTGAGAGAGCCACCGGATGAGTGGCCCGAGCTCGGAGGTTGCGAAAATGAGTGAGGAAATCAGGGAAACTGACTGGTTCACGCCTGACGATCTGACGGATGAGGATTGTCAGGAGATTGGCTTGGATGATGAGGAGTTGGATCGGTTGCGTGAGGTGGCGGAGCATCCGGAGCTTGCTGATCCGGTGATTCACTTCCTGGCGACTGGCCGACACAAGGGGAGGGGTGGTCGGCGATGAGAATCTACTACGCGCCAAGTCAACCCCAATGGAGGTACCTGTACACCTGCCCCGGGTGTGGTTGTCACAACGTATCGAGCGTCGCTTTGATGCCGTGGTATCCGTTCGAGGCCAAGAAGGTTTGTTCGCTGTGTGGGGTTAGTTATCCCGAGATTGAGGAGCCGGACGGGCTCCGCCGGCGATCAAAGGAGCGGCATTTGACGGCTTCGGAGTGGGAGATTGACCGGGCGATTCGGCGGGCCAGCCGCCCGCAGCAGGAGTGGGTTCGGCTTCCGGAGAACCTGCCTCCCCTCCCGCCTTCCGGGGGCGGATTGTCCAAGCCATCGATCAGCCCGGTCGTTGAACGTCCCAAGGGCAAGCGCAATTTGCATTTCGTTTATGCAGAGAACAGCAGCCACTTTCTCTCCACGACAGACGAGGTTCGCCGCGCATCGGTTTCGGTCAGATTTCTTTTCCCGCAGGAGCGAAAAAGAAATCTTCCCGCATGAGGAAGGCTTCAGGAGGCCAAAATGGCAGAACAAACACCAGAAAAAAGGTTCCAGCGCGGAGCATGCAGCGTCAGCATCTTCGTAAACGAGATTGAGAAGGGCAGGCAAGTCTACAGAATCCCAAAGGCTGTCTTTCAAAAGCGCTTCAAAGGCGATGACGGGCAGTGGCACACAACCACCAGCCTCGACACAAACGACATCCCACGAGCAATTCTCTGCCTGCAAGAAGCGTTTGAGCACCTCACGCGATCCAGCAACGGTGATGACCGCGATGAGTCCGAGTGAATGTGCAGGCCAACGCGCCTGCATTTCTTCCGCCATGTTGTCGCGTTGGAGTGCGTGTCAGGCAATCGGCGCGGTACGTTTCTGTGTGGCGATTGTCGCGATGCCTGCTCCAACAGGCTCCCAGAATGGACCTGTTGGAGCAGCCATGCCACAGAGTTTTCAGAGGTGAGAAAATGACAACGCAAATCGCGAACGCGCAGGAGATAAGCGCTGAGAGCAAAAAGATCGTGTGCGCGGTCACGTGCGCGGCTGCGGGCAAACTGACCATGGATGAGATCATGGAAGGCCTGCGGTCTCTTCTCGCACGCGCGGACGCGTGCAGAGCGAAGGGCCTCGACATGTGGATGGCCAAAACGTCCAGCGGCAGGGAAGTGTGGGGCTTTCTCGACGAGGAAAAGAATGAGTTCGGCGCCCCGCTATTAACGCTGTTTTTTCCGTTTGAAGGCAAAGGGGAAGAGGGCAAGTAGAAGCGCCGATTAGATGGGGCGCTTTTCCGATCGCCGCAGATACGGCGATTGTGGTGCGGAATGTGTTCTGGGAGAAGGGCGGAGGATTGCGAGGCCTGGCGGCCGGAAAAGCGAAACATTTAAATACTTGCTCATCACTACTCTCCAGAAATGACAACACTGGAGTGTGGTTTCAAATGAACTTCGGCCCATCAGGCCCCTACCCGAACGACACCTACGTCTACCTCGCACTACAAAAATACGGAATACCCCAACGAACCTTCCGCGACTACCTCATCCCAGAAACCGACTCCTATTCCCCATCGCCCTGGGACTCACAATCGCCGCTGGAAACGGACGACAAAAGCCACGCGAAAAACCACGGTCACCTTGACGCCATCACAGAAAGCCTCTTCGAAGAGAAAAAGTTCGACCCTCTGAGTGACTTCTTCAGCGCACGCAAAGAATTCCTGGCGCGATGCATAGAAGACCTCACAGGACTGATCTACGAACGCGAACAAATAAAATACGAGATCTCTCAAAAAATAGATTACGATTCCTGCAAAGCCGGAACGCGCGTACGCGAAGTCGAACGCTGGCCGCCCGGCACAAACGCTACAGCAGACAGAGTCCGAAGCAACGCAGAACGCGAGCTATTCGCCTTCGAACGCGAAAAACGAATGGAAGAAGTCGCCTGCTGGCGAGACATCACACGAGTAAAAACAGAACTGCGCGAAGTCGTGCGCGAATGGTCCCAGGAAAAGCAAAAGGAATCATTTCTGGCAAGCGGCAAGTGACTAAGGGTACCCCACCGCATTACGATATGGAAGCTGAAGAAATCTGTCGAAAGCTGAAGCCAGTGATTGGCGAGAAGGCCGATCGGCTCTGGTTGACATACTTGGCAGAGGATTCGCGAGGCAAACGCGATCTTGAGGTCGTTCTGGGCATGTTGGCAGCGCGGCATCTGGGGAGCAATTTGGAGGAGCGGCGCGTTCATCTGTCTGTGCCCGCGGCAGCCGTCGCCGGCGGTGAGTATCCGATCGGAAGCGTCGTCTATAACGACAAGGATCTTCATTCGTTCGGGATTCGCGAGCATGAGTGGATTCAACACACAGCGATCTTCGGACGTTCTGGCGCGGGAAAGACAAATACGGTTTTTGTTCTGATCGAGAATCTTCTGAACAAACAGAAGCCTTTTCTCATTTTTGACTGGAAGCGAAACTACCGAGACCTTCTATCAGTGCGGGACGATGAGATGCTGGTTTACACGGTCGGCCGCGAGGTGGTGCCGTTTGCGTTCAATCCTTTGATCCCGCCTGAAGGCACAGACCCTTCCACGTGGCTCAAGAAGTTGAATGAGATCATTTGCCACGCTTACTACTTGGGCGAGGGCGTCATGTTTCTTCTTCAGGAGGCGCTGCACGAAGTATATCAGGACTTCGGCGTCTATGCCGGCGCTCCGGAAGAGTATCCGACATTCAATGACGTTCTGGAGTGCTTGGAGAAGCATCCTGCGCGGGGCAGGAAGGCGCTTTGGATGGACTCGGCACTTCGCGGCGTGAAATCCATTTGTTTCGGTCACATGGGCGAAGTCGTAAACACTGCCGTGCAGCCAAACATTGCGGCGCTTTTGGACAAGAACGTCATTCTCGAATTGGACCCGCTCACAAACGCAGACAAGACGCTCATCATCGAATCGCTCCTGCTCTGGATTCACCACTTCAGGCTTTGCCAGCCCGAGCGCGAGACGTTCAAGCACGCTATGATCATTGAAGAGGCCCACCACATCCTGCTCCGCAGGACCGGCGCGGGCAGTGGCGGCGAAGCCATCACCGACACGATTCTCAGGGAGATTCGTGAACTCGGCGAGGCCATCGTTCTCATTGACCAGCACCCAAGCCTCATTTCAATCCCCGCGATGGGCAACACCTACACAACAATCGCGCTGAACGTGAAACACGCTTCGGACGTAAACGCTCTTGGCGGCGCCATGCTCCTCGGTGACGAAGAGAAGGACTTCGTCGGCCGCCTGCCAATCGGCCAAGCCATGGTCAAACTCCAGGGCCGATGGCTCGAACCATTCCTTATTCGAATCCCACACAGAAAAATGCCCAAAGGCGCGATAGACGACACCTTGCTTGTTCAGCACATGGCAGCGCGAAACGTCCTGAAGGTTTACGACGGATTCGAATCACGCGCCGCCGATAGCCGGACGAATGAGGGCGCTGAGGATTCAGCGAAACACGGGAAGACCGAGACCACGATCGAACTTTCAGACACGGAGCAACACTTTCTCGCAGACGTCTTGCAGCATCCGTTGGTAGGCGCGGTCGAACGCTACCACAACCTGCAACTCAGCCGTCGCAAGGGAAACGCCATCCGCGAAGCCTGCGTCACCAAGGGCCTGCTCGCACTCGTTGATATCAAAACCAACAGCGGCAAATGCGTTCTCACCGAACTCACCGAAAAAGGCAGAAACGCCCTCCGCGCACTCGGCATCCAACTGCCCGACAAATCTCGCTGGGGGAGCCTCGAACACGAATACTGGAAACACAAAATCGCAGAAAAACTTACACGCGAAGGCTGGACCGTCACACTCGAAGAACCCGTCAACGGTTACGCCGACATCATCGCCGAGAAAGAAGGCCGCCGCGTCGCCATCGAAATCGAAACCGGCAAATCAGACTGGAAAGCCAACCTAAGCAAGAACCTGGCCGGGGCATTCAAAGAAATCCTCATCATCACAACCAACGCCGAAACCCAACAAAAAATCACCACCGAACTCGCCAACATCCCCACCGACGCCCAAATCTGGACCGAACAAGCACAAAAGTTCGCCGAATGACTCTGCAGAACTGTCTTCTGCCATGAGTGGCGTGGGGTACCATTTTGGACCGCCGGCCTTGACGCCTAAAAGTCACGGACCGACCCGTCCGGCGCGTTCAAACGCGGCTGCAAGCCAGGCTTCCTGAACGGCTTGGCCCTGGCAAGCGCTTCATCGAAGGTGACGCCCAAGCCCGGGCCCTCAAGCGGCAGGGCGAAGCCGTTTTCCACCTTCGGATACGGCGAGACCACGTCGGTTAGGCCGTCGCCATTCACCCACGGCGCTTCGATGAGTTCGAGATTCGGAATGGCAAGCGCAGCGTGCAGCGTTGCCGCCGTCCCCAGCGCCCCCGCGTTGTTGTGGGGGATCAGGTTCAGATAGAAAACCTCGGCAAAGGCGGCGATCTTCTTGATCTCGCTGATGCCGCCGCAGTGACAGACATCCGGCCGGAGATAGTCCACGTAGCGATTCACGACCGTCTCGCGGAATTCCCATTTACTGTGGTAGCGCTCGCCCGTGGCCAACGGGATGCTCGTCTTGGCCCGGACCTCCGCCATGGCTGCCGGATTTTCGTGGCGAATCGGGTCTTCGATCAGGAATGGATGATAAGGCTCCGCCCGCTTGGCCAGTTCGACCGCCCACAGCGGATCGTAACGTCCGTGGCACTCGAGGATGAGGTCAACCTTTTCGCCCACAGCTTCCCGTATGGCGGCCAGATACTCGATCTGCTGTTCGACGGCGAGTCTGTGGTCGTGCAAATCCTCGGCATCATAACTGTGGAACGCGCGGAACCGGATGGCGGTGATGCCTTTGGTCGCGCGCTGTTTGGCCTGTCCGGCAGCCTCTTCGGCTGTATTCCCACTTACCGCTCCATACACGCGGACCTTGGTTCGAGCCAAGCCGCCGAGCAACTGGTAAACAGGGACACCGTACGCTTTGCCTTTGATGTCCCACAGCGCCATGTCAATTCCGCTGATCGCTGTTCCTGTGGCTGGGCCGCCTCGGTAGAAGCGACGGCGGAAGCAAGATTGCCAAAGGTACTCGATTCGTTCCGGGTCTTCGCCGATGAGGTAGGGGATCAGGTCCTTCAGCGTCCCCTCTACGCTGTAAGGAAGAAAGTGGTTGGTCGCATCGCCGTATCCCACAATGCCCGCGTCGGTCTCTATTCTCACGAACACATCGCTGCCGGTGAGAATCGGCTCGACGCTCTTGATCTTCATGCGCAGGCCCTTCTGCGCCATGATGGGTGGCGCGGGCGATTGGACAGTCGAGTCCGCCGGCCACGCGGACGTTGCAGTCATCCCGAAGAATCCAACACCGGCGATTTGCTTGAAGAGGCCTCGCCGATTCATACCTGCTTCGCTGCCTGCCATGTTACGCTCCTTCGAAACTACTCAACAGGGTGATCCGTGATCCCCGCAACAGTCCATTCTCGCGATGATGATCCGGATTCTGGCTTTCATAACCCAGCGGATTACAATGACGCGATTGTACGATGCCGCCCAAGCTGAGCCCTGGCTGTCAATAGGAGGGCCTGTTTCCCGTTTGATGCAAGAGTTTTTGTAGTAAGCCCGCCGTCCAAAAACGCAGGGCCGATGACGAAGCGTGTCGATCTTTGCGAGAACACACCGGCGTCCGGCGAGGCTGAAGGCGTCGCCCTTCTTGAGGAAAGATGAGGTGGACGAGGTGGACGGGATGGACGGAATGGACGGGGCGGGCGATTTGGACGCGGTGGGTCCACCAGCCTCCCGCGCCTCGGCCGTCGTCCCCCCAAAGCCCAAAAGAACCAAGCCGGCCAAGGAGAGTATTGCGACACAAGACCCAGTCACTTCACGGGATTTCATTTCAGACTCCTCTCACTGTCCAACCGCAATCCGAAGCGAGTTTCTTGTCCCGTCCCGAAGATTACCGCCACTTTGTCAATCGGATTATCCCGATAACGTGGCAACGTGTGCGTCTCGCACAAGATCGAATCTGCGGAAACCCTCCTGACCCAAAAAGTCGAACTTCCGTTCGAAGAGCGTCGCCAGTTTGTCGCTGGCCGTGGCGAAAAAGATCTGCCTCTTGTCTCTTAACGCAACTTCACGCAAGTAGTCAAGGAAGGACAACGAGTTCAGATCGTCGACATGCGCTATCGGATCGTCTATCAGAACGACCGGTGGCGCTACAGTAAGCTGATCGTTTTGTGCCAGAAAGATCGACAATGCAAACGCCGCCCGCTGTCCGCTGCTAATTTGGCTCAACGTAACTTCGCTGCCGTCGGTTTTGCGAACAAGCATTGCCAAACCCGAGCCAAGTCCACTAAATTCCGCTGGCGAATGAATGTATGAGAAGATCATTTCGATACGAGCGCGATTCTGCTTGAGCGTGGACGCCATCGCACTTGTTAGCGAATGCTCGCTTCGTAGGTTTTCGAGAGCAGAGTGTGCGTCTGTAAAGCGCTTTATTCGTGGCTGCAACTGTGCAAGTTGTTTTTGAAGATGCCTTTTCCGCTCGATCGATTCCGTGTAGATGGCCTGCGCCTGTTCTTCCCTGCCGAGAGCTGCTTGCATTTCGGCCGCAACCTTACGGACTGACTCAGCCTCGATCGCGAGCTCGGAAAGCGGTCTTCCTCCGGACCAGGGAAACGACGCTGAGAACTCCCCGATCTTCGCTCGAAGACTCGCTGTTGCGGCAAGCCGTTCTTTCAGTTGTGATAAGGCACCCTTTTGGTCCTGAACCTCGGACTCCACAGAGCCCAGAGTTGCCGAAAGCGTGTGTTGTATCTCTTTTTCCTGCGTTCTTTCGGTTTCAAGGGTCCGGGATGAATTCGCCAAATCCTGATCGATGGTTGAAAGCAGCCGTTCCACTGTTTCGCACGAAAACTCAGCAAGGGGATACCCCAGCGCGCGCAACTGAAGCGAAATCTCTTCTAGTCTCGCCAGCGAAAGTCCCTGTGACTCAAGCGTAAGCACGTCGCGGTTCAATGCCTCAAGCCGACGCCGACCCTCTGCTAGCGTGCGCTTTGCATCTTCCACTTTAGCTAGTGCCGATTGTACCGAAATGTCGACGGGAAGATTCGCACGTTCGCAGAACTCCCTTAGCCAATCCGCCGAGACCTCGGCGGCGGTTGCCTCTCGCACCTCACCCTCTCGTTCCTGTAGCTTGGTGAGAAGCGTCTGGCCGAGCGCTTCGAGATGCTCATCGACACCAACCTTAATGTGCCTTGCCAGTTCACCTGGTGCAAACTGGGTGTGGCAAAGCGGGCACTCATCGGGCTTGGAGCTAGTCTGAAGGATTCTGGCGGCGACTTGGCGAAGCTCCTGCGCCAGATTGAGCGATTGATCCCGTAGCTTGCTGAAGTTCGCGTATTCGCTCCTTGCGCGAGCCAACGAAGCCTCTCCAGCGGAACGCTTTGAAACAGCGGCCTCATGGCAGGTGGCCACATTTATGTCGAGATCGGCGGTCGAAAGCACACCTAAGGCATCCGCATCGAGACCAGCCAGCCGGCCGGAATGGGTCGCCACAATGCTGTGCTGCTTGTTTCGCTCTGCGACACGTTTAGGCACGTCCACCTCGATCAAGCGCTTAGCCTGCTTTACGAGATCCAATGCTTCTCGGTCGCGTGTGCTTGCATCTGCAAGAGGCCTCTGGTTCTTTCGCAGAAGTTCCAAACGAGCGATATCTGGTTCAGCTTTCTCAATGGTTGATTTGGTTTCCGTGCAATACCTGGTCAGCCCATCAATCGACACAGGGGGGAGCGTCCAGTCCAGCGTCGCCGCTTGCTGAGCCAGTGATACCAGCTCGGACAGTGTCCCCACGAGGCTGGTGGTAAATGTGTCCTTGTCACCTTGGGGGCTGGGCCACCCAATGCGGCGAAGCATTTCCTCCAAGCGAGTGCGAATCGAATCTGACTCCTGCTTTACGTTACTGGCTTCCTCAAGCCGCTTCTCCAGAGTGGATAGTTCCCCCTTAATCTGGTCTTCGAGCGGGCGAATCTCACGTAGCCTTTCTGCCACGGCTTCATATACCCGTTCGATATCACGCCACGTCTTGGAAGCATCGGCGCCCACGAGCAGTTTGGAGAGGTCTTCTTCAATGCGAGCTGGCGACTTCTTGTCTGCCGCGAGACTCACTGCTGCATCGGTGTCCATAAAGTTGAACTGAGCGAAGCTCAGGTAAAGATAGTTGGTTTTGACCTCGGACTGGCCGTACCAGCTTAGGTTGCGATCTCGAAATTCTCGTGCGTTGCGATTATCGGTCGCTCTTTCAGTCCGTCCGTCCGCAAGGACTGCGATCAACTCGTAAGGAGCGGGCGTCCCCGGGTTCCGTTTGTTCTGACCGCAATAGAAAAGTTCGATCGCCTCAAGAAGTAACGTCTTACCCGTACCATTGGGCCCAGAAATGAGGTTTACTGTGCCGAATTCGAACTTTCGCTGGAGGGGAAAGTCCAGAAACTTCTTCAGATGAAACGAGCGGATGAATGGCGCAGATTTGACTCCCGAAGTCCGCCTTGGCGCTTTTGGTCCGGGAGCAGACACGGTGGAAGAATCCTCGATCCTCTTCAGCCGTTTTGGAATGTCTTCATCACTCAAAATCGCTCTGTCGAGACCAGCTTCGACGAGGCGTTCCGTCCAAACGGAAAGGACGCCGGGACGCAGAGTCGCATCCGCGGGTGCGATGTCTGGGGGCCTGAGTACTGACTCAAGTTCTTTCTCGGAGATGACGAACTTGCGCGCATAACTCCGGTCGCGTTCGATCATCTCCTTGGCTTGCCGTGCTTCGCTGCTCGCCAAGCGGCTTTCGCTGGCAACAAAGTATAGATAGTTGTTCCACTGAAGACTCTTTCTGCCCTGAAAGTAGTAGCCCCCAATTACTTGATCTTGGTACTTGGTCAATTCTTCTTCAGATTCTGGCAAGCGTGCGACGTCAAGGTAATACACTGCGAAAGGAACATCCCGCATCTTCCTCACGAAGCGGATGATAGAATCACCCACTTGCTGGATGTCTGAACAATGAGCGGCGAGTGACACGCGCTCTCGGACCTGAGAGATGCTTATGGTCATCTTTCCCTCCCTATGTCGAACTCGGAGGCGTCGCCCGTCTGGTCAATCCTGACGTAGCGATGAGAATCGTAGAGAGCAATCCCGTCGTTATCGCGATACCAGACAGCCAGGCGCTGTCTTGCTACCCGGCTGTCGTCGGGATTAGCAGATTTCCTGTGAAGGTATTCAGCAACCGTTTTGGCGGTATCCTCTATGTCGGTATCGCTGGTATCCTCGCCCATATAGATCACCGTCGCGCGGTGGCCTGTGGCTGATATCGCATTCTGATGAGGGAAGTCTGGCGACCATCCGAAGCGAAAGCCGTCCTTCAGATCCGCAAGCGCTGGCGGCAGAAGATCATGCCGCTTCAGAATGTCCCAGAGGTGCCCACAGCGTTTTAGGCGCGCTATCCGAAACCCTTTCGCTTCTTCGTGTGTATCTTGAGCAAAGGTTATTCTCCGTATAACCTCAGACGCGTTTATAACACAAGAGTCCAAGAACTGCACTTCGTGCCAGTCCTCTCTACGCCGGATCTCACCAGCACAAAGCGCAAGGACACGTTCTGCTTCGAAAGGATTGCCCTCAGCAATCCGTTTGATGTCGTCTTTGGCAGGGCCACTCTCGCAGAGAATATTGGAGAAGCCATCTTCCAGAGTGCCCTCTTCCCAAGCACTCGCCGTGTCGTTCCAGACGCAGGTCTTGGTGAGCTGGGGCCCACGGCGCCTTGAAATGGCGCCCGGGACGCCAATGTGTGCGACTTTGGTCGCGTTAAGCAGGTAGGTCGCGGGCTTGAAGTTGAAGAACAGAGCGTGCGTGCGATGCACTTGGAGCCATGTGTAATAAAGGCCCTGTCGATGATTCTTGCACAGGGTTGTGTCCTCGTGGTCAAACTCTGTGGCCTTCAGGTACCACGCGGAACCCGCGATGTTGTGCCAGGGCTTCTCGCTCCCTCCACACCACACATGCACATCCTCAGCCCAGTTCAAACAGAGAACTTCTGTCTCATCGCCGTTATATCGTAAGAGGCGCTCCCTGCACCCATGGAACCACACGTGGCGTGGATCTTGATTCATTTGAATGTGGAGTATCAAGGCTCGATCATAAATCATCTCAGCATCACCATCTTTGAATTCGAAGGCATCAGCACAGATCAAGGAGACGAGTCGCAGTCTATGCCCGGTATCTCCAAATTGGTAGATGCGAGTTCCCCGCTGCATTGCGTTAGTTTCAAAATGCTTGGGGTGCCCCATCGGGTACGTCTTGAATTGCACGAGAACGACGATTCTTGCGGCCCCATGACCCTGGCCCGTAGGAGCGAGAAACACATAGGCGAGCGGGTCGGTAAATCGTGCGTCATCTGGCTGAAGTTTTTCAAAGAGCACCGTTGCGGATGGAGCAAGATTCTGCTTCAGCGTTTCAAGTTCACTGTATTTGATGCTCTCGCAGCCGAGCGTCCAGAGTTTGCCCTGTGCAGGAACGGCTCCAGCCTTGATTGCGTCAACGAGAGTGTCCCAAGGCATCGAGTACTCAGGCGTGACCACCAAATCGGCCTGCGTCTCTCTTGCATCGTCGAGGAACTTGCCAAACTGTCGAAGCGCAAGAGACCGGTCCCGATTCCGAACACCCGCAGCGCTCGCTTCAATGCTCCCCTTTGGTTGCATGAGGAGCACTGTGTAGTTGTCTTCGTTTGGGACCAATGCGTTGAGCGTCGGTGCACCAAGGCCTTCGGGAGTGAGTACGTCGGCAACTTGGGTGATCTCCATACAGTCACCATACCCCGCTTTGGTCACGGTCGCACTGAGGCGATTATCGCTGTATTTCAGGATCGCTCTGCAGAATCCTATAGTTTCTGTATTCGTATCTGTAAGTTCAGGGACGGTCACATAGACTCTCGCCCAAGCACCTCTCGCGATCTAATGGCGCATGCTGCTCCAACGCGGTGCGAACCGTCAATGGTTTTTTGCTGATTTGGCCGCTCCGTTTCTGCTCAAGTCCGGTTTGCGTCGTTCCTCGACTACGGAGCCGGAACAATGTTGCGGATTCGGCGCAAGTGGTGCGTGCCGGTGAAGTAAACGTCGTTGCCGACGAAGGTGGGACTACCGGGAACATCAATCCTGCCGGCGACATGGACGCTGGCGTCTTTCGGGTTTATGCGCACCAATGCGTTCTTCAGAAAGGCCCTCACGAAACCGTCAGGACTGGGCACGAAGTCTGGCGTTTTATCGCGTCGGCGATACCAACGGTTCTCCGAAACCGGCCACGGCAGCGTCTTGCGGAACAGGACGTCGCCCGTCGTAATGTCCACGCCGTAAAGGATGGCGGCCTTCGGGCGTTCAGGGTCCAACGTCAATCCCAGCAGGCGGTCGGGCGCAACATCAATGACCAGCCCCGTCGTTGCGGCCTTGGGCACGGGCACGATCTCGCGCACGATCCGAGCCTGGGTCACGTCGTAAACGAACAGCCTGGCCTCCTCGGGAGTGCGATTGCCGTTCAACTCGTCCGGCGCCGCAGACGTTGACATCGCAATCAGGCGGCCCTCCTTCAGGGGAGCAAGCCAGCGCACCTCACAGCCGCTCAGGGGCCGCCAGAAGCCGCCGACCTTGCCGGTCTTTGGGTCATACCATCCGAAACTGCCGCCGGTGTAGCCGCGAAGTCCGAATCCGCCGATGTAAATCTTTCCGTCGGCGCCAACCGCCGCGCTATGCCCTATTGTCATTCGGGCGGCCTTGTCGAGCCTGCCCACGCGGCGCGGATTGCTCGCCGGGTCTTCCGGCTCCGGCGCCGGATGGCCGGGAGGCCCGCCTTTGTGCATTGTCCACGGGCGCTTTGGGTCGAAGGCAAAGACCGCTCCTTCCCAGTAGCCGCTGGTGTATAGCTTGTCGCCATACGCAATGTACGTGTAGGGCGAGACCCAGAGGTTGCGCCCGAGCAGGGTGGCTTTGGCGCTCTTGGGATCGAAGATGAACGAGCCGACGTAGTCCGCGGCCGTGCCGTAAAGCCGGCCGTCGGGCAGAAGCGCAAGGCGGGCGATGGGGTAGGAGTAAGTGTCTATGCCTTCGAGACAGATCGCCCGCCAGCCGAGGTCTTCCGGTTTGGCGTCGGCGGGCGGTGCGGTTCGTGCGGGTGGGGCGGGCGGCGCTTTTGCCGCGTCCTCCGGCAGCCGATACCAAAGCGTGGCGTTGCCGCCGGCGTCGGGGTCGAATTGGTCGCGATAGATCTCCGGCTTTGTCTTTGGCGCCTTGTCCCAGGGCGAGGCTTGCGCGGGCCAAGGCCGTTTGTTGTCCACTTTCAGAATGGCCTGGCCGTGGTAGAGCCAGTACTCTTTCTGGGACGCGCCGCCTTCCTGTGGGACAGTCGCCAGCGCGCCGGGAAACGTGGGATCAACATCTATCCGATGGCCGGACGGCGACTCCAGAAGCACCTTCTGTTCGCCGGTCGCAAGGTTGACCGACACGAGGTAGAAGGGAATATCGCCGCTGACGATGTACGCGTGCGTGTCGTCCACGCCGATGGCGCGGCTCCACACGCCGTTGGGATGGCTGGGGCCAAGCGGGCCGAAGTCTTTTACCATCTTGCCCAGCTTCGGATCGTAGATATACAGGCCCACTTTGCCGCCGTCCCACGAGCCCGTGCCGTAGATCCGCTCATCGGGGCCAATGACGATCGGGCGCACCTCGCCCATCAATCCGGGAACGATGACGCCCCGGTTCTCCAGCGTGTTCGTCGCCGGATCGTAAACAAACATGGCCATGCCCTGCGATTTGCTCGAATACCCGAGCGGGCTGGCGATGTAGTACTTGCCGTCGAATCCCAGCGCCTGGCCGGACATGTGAATCTGGACGTTGTCGGGGAAGCGCTGCTTTTTCACATGGCCCGTGCCGAGGTCAATGGCGTAGAGCCACGTGGGGCCGTGGTATTCCTTGTAGTACCACTGAAGCATGTCCCACGTCTTGCCGTCCGGGTTGGGCACCAGCGCGCCACGTGTCCCGATACGGCACGACCCCGCGCGACGGTTCGCCCAGCGACTCGGTTTGCAGGAGCGCCGCGCGTTCGAATGCCTGTTTCAGCTCCGGCTGTTCGACGGCGCGCCAAGGTTCCCCGGCGGCGGCACCCGAACCGAGCGCAAAGATCATCGCTGCGAATAGTCCCACCCAACAGCGCGATGCTTTCATTTCACCCTCTATAGTCGTCTCGCGCCATGAGCACCTTGGCCAGCTGGCTAATCGTTGTGCGGGGCCATTTCAGTCTCTGCAGATACTTGTTGGCTTTTTCGATGTCGAATGCTTCGGGGTCGAACTTGCCGCCGAGCCATTCCATCATGGACTTGTGCTCTTTGTGTCTTGGGTTCTTCATGATCTTGAGAAGATCGGTGTATCCCCATGCGCCGCCGCAGTCTTCGGGCGGGCAAGCGCGGGCTCCATCGAGGCATTTCGCGAAGCCGTGAAACGAAGCGTCAGGCTCGCAGATCTTTTCCGCGGTGATAAGGTGCTCCCAGCAATCGCCGAAATCATATTCATAGATGAACTGGTTCTTTTCCCGAGGTGCAACATCCCTCAACGCGGTCTTCCCTTCGTCGCAAGTGGGTTCATCTGCAGCATCCTCGTCCAATTCAAACGTCGGATCAGAATATGTTTTGTCGCCGACAGTAAACAGATGAAGGTGGCTGTTCGTCCAACCCATGGACACCTGAATCGCAGAATGCAGGAATCCAAGGTTTGCATCTCCCCGCACGCGCAGCCGGCGCCAAATCGGAGGGGCAACATGGAGCAATGTGATGTTCAACTGATAGAACGGAGCGACTTCCTGGGACCGAGGGCGGCGGGCCTTGTTTTCGCTCATTGAATTGACTCCTTCTTCCTTTGGATGTGAAGTTCGCTTCCTGCAAGCGTGCGCCTGCTCAAATCAAGAAAACCTATTCCAAATCCGGGATTTGGTCACGCGGCAGAAGAACGCGGATGGTTCTCGCCTGTCCCGGCGTCCGCTCAATCAAGCCGCGTTTATGCAGGGCCTTGACCATGTTATGGACTGTCGGCGGCGTTGTCCGGAAATACCGCTGCATTTCGTGTTCGGCAGGGGGCTGGCCGTGGAGTTTCGTGTAGTAGTGGATGAAAGCCAGGTATTGTCCCTGCTTCTTGGTGTAGGGCGGATTTGTTGAGCCTTCGCACTCAGCATCCATTGTCAGTGTGTCCGTGCGCTCCCGAAGCGTCCAACCAGGTGTCGTGAAAAGCAAAGGAGCGGAACCGAATCACTCAAGGCTTCGAATACAGTCCTTTCGGTTCCTTTTTCAGAATCCCCAGTGAGACCCATTTGTCCAGGGTTCTCGGGGCTGCCCGGCCATCCAGTTTCTTCAGCTGCGCGGCTGCCATGGGGCCTTTGGCGAGAG
>Ga0315274_10002765_pt1 | contig 26204 bp, 14 predicted proteins | sample YL17G02_20_MG_FD_203700 | JGI IMG/M metagenome (GOLD analysis project Ga0315274, IMG submission 203700) | Sediment microbial communities from Yellowstone Lake, YNP, Wyoming, USA - YL17G02_20 | ecosystem: Environmental > Aquatic > Freshwater > Lake > Sediment | place: USA: Wyoming | collected...
AGAGAGAGAGAGAGAGAGAGAGAGAGAGAGAGAGAGAGAGAGAGAGAGAGAGAGAGAGAGAAGAGAGCTTGCTTTGCGCGTACGAGCGACTCGAACGCCTTTGTCGAGGCGAGGACGGGGACGGAAGGCTCCCCAGACTTTGAAGAGGAGGAACCAGCGGCGTCAAAGGCCTCGCGCAGCATGGTTGATAATTTTGGTTTTTTTTCGTTTTCAGTTTCATGTATTTCTACAAAACAAAAAAAGCAAAAAGAGTAAAATCAGGAAAAAAAACGTTGAGAGAGACCCCTTGAGTTTCATTCATTCACGCATTCCTTTTCATTCAAGGGCTTCCTTGGCCGCTTTCGCAATGTCGATCAAAGCGCGAGCATCCCCAGAAGCAAGGGCCGCCGCCGCGGCCTCGGCGACCCCCCTCGCGCTCGAGACGATTTTGTCGGCGTCGTCCCCCCCGCTTCCCTCTGCCTTCCTGCTGCCTCCTCCTCCTCCTCCTCCTCCCCCTCCTCCTCCTCCTTCCTCCCGCGCCGCCGCGTGCCTCGCCGCGGCGGCGACCACCTTCTCCGGCAGTCCCGCCAGCCTCGCCACGTTGAGCCCGAAGGACCTTTTCGCGACGCCGCGGACGAGCTTGTAGAGGAACGTGATGTGAGGAACTGAAGCGGAAGCGGAAAGGGAGGAGCTTTGCTCTTCCTTGTTTGCTTCCCCGCCTCCGCCTCCGTCGCCCCCTCCTCCGTTCTCTTCTTCAAGACCCCCTCTCTCTCCTTCCCGGCGCTCGATGCAGTCCATATACGCGGCAGTAGCCCTTTCGGGGAGCTCTCGGGCCAGCTCGGCGACCTCCGGGTAGTGCGTGATGAACAGCGTCACGCAGCGAAGCTTTTCTGCGGCGAAGCGGGCGACGGCGGCGGCGATCGCGGCGCCATCGCGCGTCGACGTGCCGCGGCCGAGCTCGTCAAACAGGATCAGCGAGCGCGGCGACGCCGCCCGCGCGATCGAGGCCGCCTCGGCCATCTCCTCGAGGAACGTGGAGCGCCCGTGCAGCAGCGAGTCCGCAGCGCCCATCCGCGTGAAAGCCGCGTCGAACGCCGTGAGCCGCGCTTCGTCCGCGGCGACGAAGGACCCTGCCTGGGCCATGACGACGGCGAGCGCGGCCGCTCGCGCAACGCTGCTCTTGCCGCCCGCGTTGGGCCCGGTGAGGATGAGCAGGCGCGGGCAGTCGGTGTTCTGCTCCGCGGCTATCGCGTCTCCTCCTTCGCGCTCGCCTCTGTACGCGCCGCCGCCGAGCTCGAGGTCGTTGGCGACGGCCGACTTCCCGGAGCTCCTCGCCGACGCCGCGAGCATCGGATGGACGAGGCCCTTCAGGCGCAGCGTCGGCGGAGGGGGTTGAGATGAGCCCCCGCTCTTCGAAACCACAAACCTCGGGCGAGTCCACCCTTCGGCGACGGCGGCCTCTGCAAACGCGGCGAGCGCGTCGAGCGCCGCGGCGGAGACGGCCACTCTCCTGAGGACCGAGAAGCAGGATCCCAGCGACCCGAGGTGCCTCGCCCACTCCCTCGAGGCCGCGGCGGCCAGCCTCTCCTTGGCGACGGCGAGGCCGCGCAGCGCCTGGTCGACGCACGGGGCCAGATACCGGTCGACTTTTTTGGTCCCGCAGACCCGCGACCACGACGGCGGCACGCGGGAAGAATTGGCGGGCAGCTCGAGCAGGTGCGACCCCTGGTTGTGAACACTGACGAACTCGAGCCGCGGCAGCCCCGCTTCTTGCCGCAGCCGCGGGAGCAGCGAGGCCAAAGCGGCCTCCGCCGAGGCCACGACGGCCTTGCACGCCGCCGTCTCGGGGAACGCCGCCGGGCAGGCGAGCAGGAGGACGCGGTCGAACGAATTGCTGCTGCTGCCGCCGCCGCCGCCGCCACTTCCGGCCTGCGACGTGTCGAGCGGCGCCAGGGCCGAGGCGGCCGCGGCCCTCGCGGCCTCGGAGGCCACGTCGGACAGCAGCGAGCGCAGCAACGGCGACGATACCGACGCCGCGAACGAAGGAGGCGCCGCCGCGGGCTTCGTTTTCGAGGGGGGAGAGCTCGGGGAGACGCCGAGCCTCTGGGCCGCCTCCTCGACGAACCGCATCGTCACGACGAACTCGGCCGGGCTCGCCGTCCGCAGCAGGCACCTCGCGAGCCCTCGCTCGAGGTCCGGCGCGCGCGACAGGAAAGAGGACAGCCCGGCGAGAGGAGGGCGGCCCGAGCTGGAAGCGGCGATGATCTCCTCGACGGCGTCGTGCCTGGCCGAGGCCGCCGCGGCGTCGGCGAGCGGCCGCGCCAGCCAGTCCCGCAGCGCGCGGCGCCCGGCCCGCGTGCGAGCCCTGTCGACGAGCCAGAGTAGCGACCCCTGCTGCGACGAGCCCGCCGAGGGGGAGGACCGCGCCGCCTTGGCCTCGCCGCCCTCTTTGCTGGGGGCCACTGACCCGCCGGAGGAGGGGCTCAGGATCTCGAGCGCCGCGAGAGCGTTGGGGGGCAGCGCGAGCGTGCCCGCGGGCTCGAGCTCGCGGAGGGCACTGCGCGGTCCCAGCGCGAGCAGCGGCGCGGCGAGCTTGGAGTCGTCGAGGCGGCGGACGCCCGCGGCCAGGGCGCGCGCCGCGGCCCCCGGGAGCGAGGACAGGAGCCCTCGGCCAGCCGAGGGATCGCCTCCTTCGTCCGGAGGGGAAGAAGAAGAAGCAGAAGAATAGAAGAACCTCGTGAGCGTCTCCCGGGCGGCAGAAGAAGAAGAAGAAGAAGAAGAAGCAGAAGAGGAAGAACCCGCCGCTCCTTTGATCTCCGTCACCCTCAGCCCGGGCCGCGTCGCGGCGTAGGCGTCGACGGCCCTCGCCGTCGCGGCGCTGAGCGGCCCCACGAGCGCGATCTCGGCGGGAGAGGTCGTCAGCAGCGCGCGCTCGAGCGCCGCGCGAGCGGCGCCGTCGTCGAGGCAGGCCCAGCGCGCGTCGCCCGAGGCGGCGTCGAAGGCCGCGAGGCCGAGGGAGACGAGGTCAGGGAGCGGGTCGGGATCGCCGGCGGCCTCCTTCGACGATCCGCCCGTCGCTTCTTCGTTTCCTTCTTCTGCCGCGGCCGCGGCCGCGGGCTCGTCCGCGACGACGAGCAAGAACGCTGACGCGCCGCACCCGTGCGCCGAGAAAGATTTCGAGCTCGAAGAGTTCGAATTCGAAGGAGCAAACTCGCCGCCGCCGTCTCCGACGTCGTCGACCCCGCCGGCGTCCACCGTCGCCGCAGTGTACACCGCAGTGAGCTTCCTATCAAAGGGCCCCGACCGCTCCGAGGCGTCCCCCGAGGACTTCTTCAGCGCCGCCGTCTGCGTCTGCCTGACGACGCCGACGGCGTGCCCTGCCGCGACGAGCCTGCGGACGCACCTCGGCAGTGACGGCGAAGGGAACGACGCGCGCAGCTGCCCGCGCTCGCAGTACGCGAACAGGCGCAGCACGGGTGCCGCGACCTCGGCGTCGCGGCCGAAAAGCAGGAACTTGTAGCCCACCTCGAAGACCAGAAGGGTGCCCGGGTTGGAGCGCTGCAGAGCCGCCACCTGCGCCTCGAGCGGCGTCGGCTTCGAGGAGGAAGTCGAGGGGGCCGAGGCCGAGGCCGAGGCCGAGACCTGCTGCTGCTGCTGCTGCTGCACCTGCAGGACTTTGTCCGCGCCGCGCTTGCGCTCAAGCTCGTCCGCCGCGACCTTGCGCTGCCACCGCCCGTGGAGGCCCTCGTCGCGGGCGAGAGGGAGGCCGCTCTCCGGGTCGCGGAGGACTTTCGACGAGGAGGAGGGAGCAGCGGCGGGGCGAGCACAGGCAGAGGAGGGAGGGCCAACGCCGCCGCCGCCTACGCCGGAGTCGACCATCATAGTCTCCTCGTCTTCCACGCACGCACGGGGCTTTTTCGAAGCTGGAGGAGGAGGAGATGAAGAGGACGGCGCCGTCCTCGGGACCTTGAAGCCGAAAGAGGCGAGGCTCCTCTGTTGGGGCCTGGGTTTTGCCGCCGGAGGAGCAGCAAGGGGGACAGACGTCGGCGATGGCTGTCCCGCGCCATCGCCGCCGTCGCCCTCCGCGTCCTCCGCTGACGCTTCTGCGCCTGATGCCGCGGCGGCGGTAGCGCTGCGCTTGCGAGCCCAAAAAGCTCGACCTCGGCTCGCCATTGAGCACCGACAGAGAGAGAGAGCTCCCAAAAGACAGGTGCAATTGAACTTCGAGGACGTCGATTGTGATGCACTTCTCTGCTCTCGATTTGCTGTGCCCCCACTTGAACGTCGCATTTCGCCACTTCGGGATTCTTCCTTTGGAGCGTCGATCTCCCCGGAGGCGAGTCTATCGTTGCAGTATTCGAGATCTCGCGAGATAACAGTGCCAATGGGATCCGACGGCGCGCTCGACAAAGGCGATGCTGCTGCTGCTGATGCTGCTGCGATCGCCTCCTCCGCCGGAGCAGCCTCCTCTTCCTCGACCCCTTCTTCCTCGACCCCCTCTTCTTCCCTCTTCGTCCTCGGACTCACCGGGTCGATCGGCATGGGCAAGTCCGCCGTGGCCTCAATGTTCTCCCGCCGAGGCATCCCCGTCCTCGACGCGGACTCCATCGTCAGGGACCTGTACTCGGCGGGGGGGGCCGCCGTCCGGCTCGTCGATGCCGCGTTCCCGGGCTGCCTCGACTCGGAGGGTGCGATAGACCGGGCGAGGCTCGGCGCGCGCGTGGTGGGCGACCCCGCCGCGCTCGACAGGCTCAACGCCCTCGTGCATCCGCTCGTGGAATCCGAACGGCAGCGCTGGCTCGCTCGGGCCTCGTCGAAGGGGGAGCGGCTCGCGGTGCTCGACGTGCCGCTGCTGTTCGAGACGGGCGGCGACGCCGCCGTCGACGCCGTCGCGGTGGTCTCGGCGCCGGCCGAGGCGCAGCGCGCCCGCGTGCTGGCCCGCCCCGGGATGACGGAGGCAAAATTTGAGGGGATTCACTCCAGGCAGCTCCCGGACGCGGAGAAGAGGGGAAGAGCAGACTTTGTTATCGACACTGGAGTGAGTTTGGAAGAGACGGAGGCGCACGTCGGAGCGCTCATCGAGGGCCTGCGGGGTCGAAAAGGCGCCGGGAAATGGCGAAGAAAGTAGAACTCGAGGAGGCAACCTGTAAACCTCGAATCGTCTCGTTCTTTTTCCTTTTTACAGTGCGTGCTTGCTTTGGGCGCTTGAGTGTGGACTCTCCCTCGAAGGACCGAAGGTCGAAGGAAGAGAAAAAGGGTGAAGAAGAGCAAAACAAATCAAACTTTTTCCTCACCGCCTCCCTCCTCCTCCTCCTCCCCTCCGCTTCACAGCAAACTCGATGAAGTCGCTCAACTTGGCCCCCTGCGACATCGGCTTCACAACGCCCTCCCCGTCCCCGACAAACCTCAGCCCCTCCTCTCGCGGCACCTCTTCACCGTTCGCGTCGAGGTGCAGGTAGAAGCAGCTGGTTCCAAAGGGGCACGGCCCTCGCCCCCGGTCCCACCACCGACACTCTATCCGCGCGAGGCTCCTCCGGTACGTCGCGACAATCTCTCGCCGGGCCTCGTCCGTCGCAGGCCAGGTGGCGCTGGGCGTGACGAACCAAGCCGGGGTGCGGCAGAGCGGACACGTGCGGAGCGCGGCGGCGACGTCGATGGAGTGGCGAGGCTGCTGCTGCTGCTGCTGGTTTTGCGCTGCCTCGGCCGCCTGCCCGCGCCAGCTGCGGATGCACGGCAGGCAGAACGCGTGCGCACACCCTTCGAGAAGGCCGAACCTGCGGTCTGAGGGCCTGCACCCTTCCTTGCAGAGCACGCGCTCGAGGCAGATAGCGCACTCGACGAGCGCCGACGCCGCGACCTCGCTCAGCCTCGCCGCTCGAGCCTGGCACTCGGCGGAGTGCGCGGCTCGCAGGCTGGCATCGGACGGGTGCAGAGCCCTGCGGCCGCAGGTCGGGCAGGCGTCGCCGTGAGGGAGGTGGCAGCGGTCGCCGCGGGAGCAGGTGCCTGAGGCTGTCCACTGCCCGCAGAGGCCGCCGTCGGTGGAAGTCTTCGAGGCTTCTTCTTCTGCTACTGCTGCTGCTGATGCTGCGTCGGCGTCGGCGGCGACGGCGGCGGGAAGGAGCGAAGAGGAGGAGGAAGGTTCAGAATTCAGAAACCGCTCCTCGTCGTCGTCGATGATGGTCAGTCCTCGGAAGCTCGCTGCTGCGGCTGCTTCCGCCTCTTCTTCTGCGGCCTCGGCCTCTTCCCACGCCGCGAGCGCCGCTTCCGGAGGAACAAAGATCCCCGCCCAGGAAGAAGGAGGCGGCCGAGCTGCCGCTTCGTCTAGATCATCGTGGGCGGCAAAAAGGTCGCCCGCGGAGGGTAAGGCCGGCTCTGGCGCGGCGCGAGGGAATGGAGCGGAGAAGGAGGAGGAGGAGCTCGCGCCGCCTGCGCCGCCGCCGCCGCTGCCTCCTCGCGTCGGGTGGTCGAAGCGGCAGCTGTCTCCGTATTTGCAGGAGCCGCTGGCGACGAAATACTTGCATGGCAGTCCCATCACTTGTGCTTCCCGGGTGTCGTGCGAGAAGGAGCAGTTTTGGCCTCGGGTGCACTCGCCTCGGGCGAAGAAGTGGCAGGGGCGGACCATTCGAGGAGGTCGACGGCGAAGCAATCAGTCGAGCGAAACGACCTCTTCCGACCCTTTTTCTCGGCTCTCTCCTTTGCTGGACAGGCGTGCTCTATTGTCCAAAAGCTCGAGAGAGAGCGTGAGAGAGCTTGAGATCGAGCATCGAGAGATGACGCACGGTGAAGCTTTTTCTTCGTTTTGCTTCTTCTCCGGTGAGTGATGTGGAATGAGTCACTCTTTTCACGGTTCAGATCGCCGACTTGTTTTTTACTCTTTGCTTCCCGCGGCGTGCTTTCTCCTCATCCACGCGCTTCCAGTGCCTTTATTTACCTCAAATGGCTCCGCAAAGATCTCTCGTTGCGCTCATTGCAGCGGTGACGGCCCTGCTGCTCGTTTTGCTGATGCTTTGCGCCGATTCTCATGCTCGAGCTGATGCCTTCAAACTCGCATCTTCTACCTCGACCTCGACGACGTCTTCCTCGTTGCTTGTCCCTGCTCCCCGACGCCACCACCGCCGCCGCCGCCCCGTCCTCGGCCCTCGACCCGTCACCGGCGTCCGCCGGCGCTATCCGGATTCCTCTGAGAAGAACGCCGAGGAAGACCCCGCCCCTCCTCTCCCCGCTCCGTCCCTGTCCCCCAGCCACCCGACAGACCTGCTCTCCCGGTGCCGCGAGCTCTGGCGCGACGCCACGCTCGACCACTTCTCCGGCTGGAGGCCGAGGAGGAGCGCCGATGTCGACTCCGATGCTGGAGACGAGCAGTCTGTCCTCGACGATAAGAACAAGGGGCACCGCCGCCGCCGTCGCCGCCGCCGCCAGGCCCCGGAGAAGTTTAGACAGCGCTACTTCGTCTGCGACGACCAGTGGGCAGGGCCCGGCTCGCCCGTCTTCTTCTACTTCGGCAACGAGGCAGACGTGACTCTGTACCTGAACGCGACCGGACTGATGTGGCAGTCGGCGCCGGTGTTTGGCGCCGCGCTGGTTTTTGCTGAGCACAGGTGAGTGGCGGCGGCGCGCGGCCGGCGAGGGCCGCGTTGAGAGAGAGGGTGAGAAGAGAGAGAGAGAGAAGAAGAGTGGAAACGGAAAAACTCACTCTGTCGACTCGTTCGTCTTCAATTCCCCGCACCCGACGAAAACAAAAAAACACCAGGGGCTACGGCCGATCGAAGATCCCGTCGCTGCGCTGGCTGACGACAGACCAGGCCATGGCCGACTACGCCGACCTGATCCTGGAGCTGCGGAGCGCCAACTCGACCGTCTTCGAGGCGAGAAATCCTGCCCCTGCCGCCTCCTTGTCGTCGTCGACACCGCCGAAACTCGACTTCTCCTCTTCTCCTCTCAGGGGCGGCGCCGCCGGCGCAGCCGTCATCGGCTTCGGCGGCTCGTACGGCGGCATGCTCGCCGCGTGGATGCGGATGCGGTACCCCTCGGCGGTCGACGGCGTCGTCGCGGCTTCAGCGCCTATCTGGTCTTACGGCGGCCTCGACCCCGAATTCGACGCGGGGTCATTCGCGGCGACGGTGACCGACGACGCCGGGCCGAAGGGAGGAGCGTCGGAGGCCTGTTCCGAGAACGTGCGCGAGGCGTGGAAGGTCCTGTTCGCGAGCGTGGAAGACGAGAACGGGGAACCGGGAGAGGGAGGAAGGGTCACCCCGGCCGCCGCCTCGGCCGCGCTACGCCTCTGCTCCCCCTCCGGAGCCGCCGGCGGCGAGCATCAGTCCCGCGCCCTCGCGACCCGCGAGGACGCCCAGCTTGTCGCCGACTGGGCCTCGGCCGCCTTTGACTCCTGCGCCATGGGCATGTTCCCCTACCCGTCGAGCTACATGCTCAACGGCGACGCGGAGCTCCCCGCGTGGCCCATGCGCGCGATCTGCGGCGGGAGGCTCTCGGAAGCAAACCTGACGGGCGTCGCCGTCTTGGAGGCGTTGGCCGAGGGTATCTCGGTCTACTTCAACGCGACGCGCGACGCCGTCTGCTACGACCCGCTGGGTGGGGGAGGGTCTTCCTCGGACGCGACGGACGAGGACGGGAGCCTGTGGGGGTGGCAGTACTGCTCTCAGGTGAGGTTGAGAGAGAGGGCGAGAGAGAGGGCGAGAGAGATGGAGAAGTTTTTAGATTTCGTTTGTTTTGCGTCCCTTCGCGGAGGCCTGCTCCTGGGACGTGCGCGAAGCGTGGACCGAGAGAGAGCGGGATACGCCTTCCTCCGACCTCGGACGATTTCTTTTCATCTCTTCTTTCTTCAAAAAAATACAAAACAGCAATTCATGCCTTTCTCCAAGGACGGCGTCAGGGACATGTTCTGGCCCGCGCCCTGGGACGCCGAGGCCGCGGTCCAGGCCTGCCGAGACCAGTTTGGCGTCGCCCCCGACCCCCTCTACGCCTCGCGCGCCTGGGGCGGCAAGCGGATCTCTTGGCCCCCCTCGGCGCTCACCAACGCCGTCTTCTCCAACGGGCTGCTCGACCCGTGGCACGGCGGTGGCGTCCTCGAGCAGCTCGGGTTCGACGATTCCGTGGCAGTCGTGCTGATCCCGGAAGGAGGGCACCACGTCGACCTCTTTTTCGAGAACGAGGCCGACCCTCCGAGCGTGAAGGAGGCGCGGGAGGTCGAGCGGCGGGCGATGCGGAGGTGGGTCGAGGAGGTGCGGGCGAGGAAGGAGGGAGCGGGGGCAGGGAGGAACGACGACGAGAGGGGAACCGTGGCATCTGTGTAATTTTCATTACTTTGCTTTGTTTTTTTTGTTTGCTTCTTCTTTTTCATCGTCGGGCAGGACGCGCGGGTGGGCGAGAGGTGGAAGGTCGAGAGGTTGAGAGGTGGGGGAGGTCGAGAGAGGAGAGAGCGAGAGAGAGGGCCGAGGTCGAGTCTCGGCCAAGTTTTCTTTTCGTTTTTTCTCGCCTGCACTAAAAGTCGATTTCTTTCTCCCCCAATTAAAAGCCCCCTGCGGCGCCTTTTTGCTTCGCTCGAACGGGGAAGCGAGCGGCTGCGACGCTCCTGAGCTCAAAGGGGCAGAGAAATAACGGCGAAACAAGGGAAAGCCCACGCGCGAGAGAGATGATGTTGTCGGCTCGCACGCGTGGCGCCCCCGCCGCTTTCGGCGGCAGCGGCGGCAAAAGCGTTCGAAGCATCGTCGGCGAACGCCCTCCTCGACAGGCCGGTTCGCCCCTTGCTCTTCCCGCCGGCCCTTGCGGTGCATTGAACATGACGCACGCGACTGCGGCGTGGAGCAGCAGAAGCATACAGAGGCCTGCTGTCGCCGCCGCGAGCAATTCACCGTCGAGCAGCTCGTCATTGCCGAGGAGCAGTCCGTCGATGAGGCCTCACGCCGCCGCCGCCGCTCGACCTCCTCCTCGACCCAAACTTCCTTCCCTCGGGGCCCAGAGGCGCCTCCTCCTCGGCAGCAGCAACGAAGCCGGCTCCCTCCGCCGACGCGCCCCCGCCCCTTGCAGATCGGCCCCCTCGGACGTCCTCCTTCCCCTCGGCCTCGACTTCCTCACTTTCCTGGCCGCGACCGTGCTCGTCGTCCCGGTCTTCAAGTCGGCCAAGGCCTCGCCCGTGCTCGGCTTCCTCTTCTCCGGGCTCGTGCTGGGCCAGCTCGGCCTCTTCCGCAACACCGAGGAGCTCGAGAAGCTCTCCGAGCTCGGGGTGCTGTTCCTGCTCTTCGAGATGGGCCTCGAGCTCAGCTTCGACCGCCTGCGCTCGCTCGCCAAGTACGCGTTCGGCCTCGGCACCATCACGATGTTCGTGACGACGATGCTCTTCGCGTTCATGGGCCTCCCCATCGGCGAGGGGCTGGGGACCGAGATCCTCGTGCGGTTCTTCCACGCCGACCCGGAGCTGGTGTCGATCCGGACCGTCGACGAGGCCGTCGTTATCGGCGCCGCGCTGTCGCTGTCGAGCTCGGCGTTCGTGCTGCAACTGCTCGGCGAGCAGAACCAGCTGCAGACCAAGTTCGGGTCGGCCACGCTGGGGATCCTGCTGCTGCAGGACATCGCCGTGGTCCCTTTTCTCGTCCTGCTGCCGCTCGTCGAGCGCTTCTCGGACGACCCCACCGCGGCAAGCGCCGAGGGCGCCGCCACGCTGCTGGCCTCGCTCGCGCCGACGGCCGCCAAGACGCTGCTGGGACTGGGCGCGCTTCTGGTCACGGGGCGCATCCTGCTGCGGCGCATCTTCGAGCTCGTCGCCGAGGCGCGCTCCGACGAGACGTTCGTGGCCCTCTGCCTGCTCTCGGTCACCGGAGCGTCGCTGGCGACGCAGCGCCTCGGCTTCAGCGACACGCTCGGCGCGTTCTCCGCCGGGGTGCTGCTTGCCGAGACAAACTACCGCGCGCAGGTTGAGGCGGACATCCGCCCGTTCCGCGGCATCCTGCTGGGCCTCTTCTTCGTGACCACGGGCGCGTCCCTCGACGTCGGGCTCCTCATCAAGGACTGGCAAATCGTGCTGGCGCTGCTGGCGGGGCTGATCGCGGTCAAGGTCGGCGCGATCGGCACGTTCTCCCCGCTCTTCGGCCTCAGCAGGGGCGAGTCGGCACGCGCCGCGTTCTCGCTCGCGCAGGGCGGCGAGTTCGCGTTCGTGCTGCTGCAGCTCGCCAAGGAGCTCAACGTGCTCCCCGACGAGCTCAACAGGCTCCTTATCATCGTCGTCGTGCTCTCGATGGCGCTGACCCCGGGGCTCGTCGAGGTCGGCAGGCGCGTCGGGGACCACTACGACGAGCAGGAGAGGCAGGCGACGGCGGCGGCCTCCCTGGCGGAAGGTTTCGGCGGCGGGATGAGCGACAGCGACGACGACGGAGGGGCAAGCGGCCACGGAGGGGCCACGGCTCGCCCCATCGTCATCTGCGGCTTTGGAGAGCTCGGTCAGCTCGTGGCCAACGCCCTGGAGAGTCCCCTGCTGTCGGCCCCTCAGGGCGGCCTCTCCCCTGCCGGCAGCAGCGGCGGCGGCGAGATGATGATGATGATGGAGGGTGTGGGAAACGTCGACGGCAACGACGCGACGACGCCTGCCAAGCAGCAGAAGATGCGCGCCCGAAGGAAGAAGCGCCCGCCCTACGTCGCGTTCGACCTGAACCCCTCCCGCGTCAGGGCGGCCAGGGCCGCAGGGTTCAACGTGACCTACGGTGACGGGAGCCGCGGCAGCGTGCTCGAGGCCGCCGGCGCCAAGCAGCCTTCGGCGATCGTCATCGCGTACACAGCGCGCGCGCGGGCAGTGTCTGCGACGCGCTCGCTGCGCGAGGCCTTTGGCTCCGCCGTCCCCATCTACGCCCGCGCTCTGGACTCGCTGCACGCCGCGGAGCTCAAGTCCGCTGGAGCCACGGACGTCGTGACCGCCAACGTCGAGAGCGGGCTCGAGCTGACGGCGCGCGTGCTCGGCGGCGGCGGCGGCGCCGACGTCGCCGGCGTCGGCCGCGGCGTCGCGGGCCTGCCGACGCTCTCCGCGGGGGGACTGGCCTTTTTGACGGCGCTGCTGAGGTCGCAGATGGACGCGAGGACGACGCAGATGGCGGCCCAGATGATGGCCAAGGACAGCGGGAAGGAGAGCGGCGGGGGGGCCTCGAAGCAGCAGCTGCAGTTGCCCGCGACGAGCGACGCTCGGGGCTCTTCTTCTTCCCCCTCCTCGGCTTCGCCTTCTTCTTCGTCGTCTCCCGCGGTCCAGAAGAAGACCCCTGCCGCGGGCGCCAAGTATGACTCCGCCATCTTCAGGCTCGACGCCGGAGGCTCGGCCTCTGGGAACGCCGCGGACGAGGAGGCTGCCGCGATTGCGCCGACGCAGGAGAAGAGCTGAATTTTTTGTGTCTCTTTTCTCTTATATTTTTTACACAACGCGCGCCTTCGCGAAACAGAAAAATTTTGTAGCAGCTCAGGAACAAGATAATACACTGAAGAAAAATTGCTGATCAGAAAAAGGGGAATGGAATCGTGTCGTGCGTTGCTTGGGTTTTCTTTCGGATCAGTCGGCGACGTCAGGCGAGTCGCTCTCTCCGACCGCTGCCCGCGGCATGGCTGCTGCTGCCTTTGGAGGCAGCGTCCTCGCGTCGACCGCCGTTGAGACGCCTCCGCCTCCGCCGGACCCGTTCGCCTTGATCGGAGCGGGGCGGGAGGCGACTTCGCCGTCGTCGCCGTTGCCCGACAGCGCCGGGGACGCTTCCCTCTGCTGCTGCTGCTGCTGCTGCCCCTGCTGCTGGGGCGCGCCTCCACTCCTCCTCCTCCTCCTCCTCGAGACCGCCGAGGTGCGCACGCTGGCCGCGGCGACGGCGAACAGGAGCAGAGCCAGCAGCGCGCCGGCGAGCACGGGGGAGGGAAGAGAAGATGGGGTCGAGAAGGAGAGCGCAGCAGAGAAGCCCGCCGCCGCTGCGGCCAAGCTCCGAAGCCGTGCGACGACGGAAGAGACCGCCCCCGCCGGAGCGCGCAGCGCCCTCGAAACCGCGGAAGCAAAGGAGGACCTCGCACGCCTCAGCGGAATCACGAAAAAAGAAGAAGAAGAAGGAGAAGAAGTTGAAAAAGGAAAGGGGAAAAACTCGCCCAAGAAGCTCTTTTGCTTCGTCTGCGTCTTCTGCTGCCTCTTTTCCTTTTGTCCTTGCGTGCCTCCTCCTCCGCCTCCTCTCTCGACCACGGCCACGCGCTCCGAGAGGGAAGCCAGGTCCGTCGCCAGCGCGCCCCTCGCCGCCGCGGCGTCCGCCAGCGCCCGCGCCAGCTCCAGCTGGCCAACCTTTAAAGCTTTGATCTCGTTGACGAGCCTGTCGTAGATCGACGACCCTTTTTTTGACGACGAGGCGGCCGAGGCTGGGTTGGAAGCCGACGCGGCGGCGGCGAGCGCCGAGGTGGCCGCGGCGAGCGCGGCGGCGGCGGAGGCGGCGGCGGCGTCGGCCGCGGCGAGCGTGGTCATCCCCCGCTTGAGGGATGGGGTCTGGGGCGCTGTCGCTTCGGGAGCAGGAGGAGGAGGAGCAGAGGGGACGAGGACGACCGAGGTCGTCGACGGTGCTGCTGCTCCTGATGCTGCCGTGGGAGCTCCGATGACGGGCTTCGCCACCGCAGCAGCAGTGGTTTCGAGTTCGGACGGTGGCGCTTCTGCCGCTGTCGCCTGCGGCTCGTCGACGCTGCTCCCTGCTGCTGCTGCGGTCGCCTTGTGATTGCTGCTGCTACTGCTGCTGCCGCTGCTGCTCTCGTCGGGAGCGTCGGGCCTGCTGTGGCCGCCGCCACCGCCGCTCACTGCCGCCGCCGAGGCAGCATCCTTCTTCGTCGTCGCCTTCTTCTCGCTGTCGTCCGCCGCAGAAGCAGAGGACTTTTTCTCGTCAGCAGCAGGAGCAGGCACGCTCGAGGGGGACTCGAGAGGAAGCCCCGGCGCTTCGGACGCCGGAGCCGGTTCGTCGGCCGCCGCAGAGGCGTTTTTGTCGCTGTCGCCGCCGTCGCTGTCGCCGCCGCCGAGCGTCAGAGTCGCCGCCCCCGCTGCAGCCGCGCCCCCTTCCTCGAGATACGTCGGCACGAGCACGCCGCCGAGCTTGCTGAGGCCTCCAGCAGAGAGGTTGCCGGCGGCCTCGAGGGCACTCTTGGGCGAAAGAACAGCAGCCGCCTGTTGCTTCGCCGCCGCCGCAGTAGCAGCTGCGGCCGCGGCGGCAGCCGCCGCCGCAGCGGCAGCCGCGGCCGCGGCGGCCGCCGCGGCGCCCTGCTCCCCCCGCGCGTCCTCCTCCTCCTCCTCCTCTTCCTCCACGGCGAGCCTCGCCTCCAGGTCCTCCAGCGCTGAGGTCCCGAAGACCTTCACATCGTTGACGGCGCACACCGGCTCGGAGCCGTGGTGGCTCAGGAAGCGGATCGCGACGTACTTGACCCACAGGGGGCCGTCGGCGCGCGCGGGCAGGCGGAAGGCCTGCGAGCCGCGGGCGTCGGCGCCCGCGAATCTGGCGAGCAGCGTCCAGCCCGGGCCGCCCAGGGCGGCGCCGAGGTCGCTCTCGGGCTGCTTGTTTTTGCCGCCGGAGGCGGCGGGAGTGGAGGCGGCGGGGGCGGCGGGGGCGGCGCCGGGAGTCTCCGCTTTGTCGCCTGCTGCTGCTGCTGCTGCTGCGGCGGCGGCGGCGCTGCCGTCGTCAGCAGTAGCAGAGGAAGAAGAAGAGCTCGTCGGAGCGGAGGAGTCGGGAGAGGAGTAACTCGAAGGGGCCGCGGGCGATGAGCCCGCATCTTCCTCGCTCCTGCGGCCGCTCTCTCCGGCGCCCTTGCGGCCGCCTCCTTCCTCTCCTCCACCACTTCCGCTCCCACCGCCGCCTCCGCCTCCTCCGCCGCTGCTGTCCAGCCTCGGGTTGCTCTGCCTCCCAAACACCTCAAACTCCCGCACCCGACTCGAGTACAGCTCGTGCTGCGACACCTCGACCGTGTCGAGGCTCGCGACCTGCGACAGCTCGACGACGACCCACTTCGACGACGGCGACCGGCAGTCGTTCCGCAGGAAGGTGTCGCCGTCGTCGTCGAGCAGGGCGGCTGCCTTGCGCGCGTCGGCGTTGGCTGCGACGACTTTGGCGCCGTCCTTCGATGCCGCGAAGTTCTGGCGCTCGGAGGAAGGGGGCGGTGTCCGCCGCCGGCGAGGAGGGGGAGGAGGGAGAGGGGGAGCCGGTCGAGGGAGGTGCGGCGGCGTCGAGGAGGTCGTCGGTGGCGCCGTCGTCCGCATCGCCGAGAGCGTCGAAGGCTGCGCGGCACACTCTGCGGCGTCGACTGCTGCTGCTGCTGCTTTTGTCGATGGCGATGCGACCCTGGGCGTCGTCACCACGCAGCCGGCGGCGCCACAGGCCACGCGGTCGGCGCCGTCGAGCTGGGTGGGCTGGGCAGAGGCGACGAGCATCGCCAAAGCAATCGAAGCGGTAAAAACAGCGACGAGAGGCAAAGAGATGAGCCTCCGTCGTCGCCGGCGACGCCGCCACATCCTCTGCGTCTGCTCGGGCATTGCGGTACGCGCGTTCCCCGAGAGCTGCATCCTTTTCCCTCGCGGAGAGAGAGAAAAGAGGGAAAGCGATCCAGCAGGACGAGGATGCGTTTATGAAAAGAGAGGGAAAAAAGTGAAGAAGAAGAAAGAACATTTTTTTCTTTTTATTTTTTTGCTCTCGATCGGCATCGATCCACGCCCCAGACACGCCCCAGCCACGCCCCAGCCACGCCCCAGCCACGTTCCAGCCGCGCCCCAGCCACGCCCGCGCACCAGACAAGAAAATGAGCGAGCTCTTCAAGCCGTGCAAGCTCACGCGCTTCGAGTTGGCGCACAAGATCGTCTATGCGCCGCTCACCCGCTGCCGAGCGGACGGAAAGGGCGTGCAGCCCAAGGAAGCTGCGACGTACTACGCCCAGCGCGCCACGGCCGGAGGGCTGCTCATCAGCGAGGCCACAAACATCTGTCCGGGAGCGCAAGGTGATTATTTCGATCTTCCATTTTTTAATTTGGCGAGGGACCCCGAGAACCCGACGAAGAAGGGGAAAAAAAATGCCTCGAAACAAAAAAACAAAAAACGCCTCGAAAAAGAAAAAAAAACGCCTCGAAAAAACAAACCCCTCGAACCTCCTTTTTTTCTTTCCAGGCTACCCCAACACCCCCGGGATCTGGACCGAGGCCCAGATCGAGGCATGGAGGCCGGTGACGAGCGCCGTCAAGAAGGCGGCGGCAGCAGCGGCCCCGGCCACGTTCTTCTGCCAGCTGTGGGCCACGGGCCGCGTCTCGGCCAGGGCCTACCAGCCGGACGGGAGGCCGCCGCCCTCGGCCTCGGCGACGAAGTTCGAGGGCGAAGGGGGGGTGACGCTCCCGGACTTCACCACCGTTCCTTACGAGACCGCGCGCGCGCTCGAGGTCGCCGAGATCGAGCAGCTCGTCGGCCAGTACGGGACGGCGGCGCGAAACGCCATCGCGGCGGGCTTCGACGGCGTCGAGTGCCACCTCGCCAACGGGTACCTCCCGGAGCAGTTCATGCGCCGCTCGAGCAACAAGAGGGAGGACGCGTACGGCGCCGCGCCGGGATTTGAGTCGAGGGCGAGGTTCGCGCTCGAAGTGGTGAAAGCCGCCGTCGAGGGCGCCGGCGGCGCCGAGCGCGTGGGAGTGCGCCTGTCGCCCTTTGGCCAATTTTTGATGAGCTCAATCGACGAGGACGCGGTCGAGTTCTACGTCTATCTGGTGAAGGGTGAGTTTCTTTCCAGTTACCTCGAAGAAAGAGGAAACAGAGGAAGAAGAAAACCACCAACAAACACCGTTTTTTGAAGTCCCCGTCTCGCTCACCCCCACAACGAAAAAAAAACGAAATCGTCATCAAAAAACTTTCCCAGAGCTCGCGAGGCTCGGGATCGCCTACATCCACGTCATCGAGCCCCGGATGACGCAGGGGAACAAGGAGGCCGAGGACTGGGACCGGAGCTGGGACGTGGACCCGATTCGGAGGGCGTGGCACGCCGCGGTCGAAGAGGCAGAAGAAGAAGGAGGAAGCGAGCAGCAAAACGGCAACGGCAATGCTTCTCCTTCCTCCTCGAAAAGTACCACGAGCAGCAGCAGCAGCAGCAGCACCAGGCGCTTCATCGCCGCGGGCGGCTTCAACAGGCAGCGCGCCCTCGAGCACATGGAGCGCTTCCCGCAAGACCTCGTCGCGTTCGGCCGCTTCTGGCTCAGCACGCCCGACCTCCCTGCGCGGCTCGAGAGCGACAAACCTTTGAACCAGTACCACAGAGACACGTTTTACATTCCGGACGTCGTGAAAGGTTACACCGACTACCCGACGCTGGAGGAAGTAGAGAAAGAGATGGACAAGTACGAGGTGAAGGAGCACTATGACGGGAGCAAGATTTTCGTTTTGAAGAAGTGAAAAGAGCAAGTGGAAGTTTTTTTTTCTTTTTTGTTCTTTTTTTGCAAGGAGAACAACAGAATTTCAATCAGTTCTCGTGACTTTGCTGCTCTCTCTTTCTCCTCTCCCTACCCTTTATCAATGGCCTCTCCCTCCGCGCTCGCCGCCCTCGCAGAGCCCGACCCGCTCGAGTCGGTCAAGATTGACGCCTGGTTCATGGACTCGGACCAGGTGACGGACCAGCGCGAGCCGCATCGGCAAACTCCGAATGCGCCAGCTTCCGCTCAGCAGCTCCGCGACCTCGGCGTGCTTTATTGGAAGGTGCCTCCGGGAACCGACCACGGCACCAAGAAACTCGACGCCATCAAGCAAGTCCGGGGCTACTCTTACGAGGACACCATCGACGTCTGCCCGGAGAAGCTGGAGAACTACGAGGCGAAAATCAAGTGCTTCTACGAGGAACACGTCCACACCGACGAGGAGATCCGCTACGTCGTTTCCGGCTCCGGGTTCTTCGACGTGCGCGACGCCGAGGACAGGTGGATCCGCATCCACACCAAGGAGGGGGACCTCGTGGTGCTCCCCGAGGGGATCTACCACCGGTTCACGCTCGATGAGGGGAACAAGATCGTCGCCAACAGGCTCTTTGTCGGCGAGCCCGTCTGGAAGCCGCACAACAGGCCCTGCGAGGGGAGCGGGGAGGCCGCGCCGTCGAGGGAGAAGTACGTGAGGGAGTATCTGGAGCCCCTGATGGACAGAAGGGAGGCGCAGAGGGTGTGAGCGACAAGTGTAAAACGAGAGAGAGAATGAGAGAGAGAACGAGAGAGCGGCCTCCGGGTTTTTTCAAGTTTTTCGGGTCGGGGGGGGGGGCGGGGGAGGCGGGGCTGAAGGTATTTTTTCTTGGCTAGCGCCGCCCCCGCGCCAGTTCAACTTTACTCTTTCACCATTCTTTTCCAAGTCTCTTTCGCTCCTCTCCGCCTTTGATTCTTTATTTGATTCTTCGCCCGAGCAAGAACTGCCCTTCCCCTTCACGGCATGCGTTGCGCGGCAGCAGCAGCCGTCTCGCGCAACTGCAACAGCGCAACGCCGCCCTCGACTTCGGCGCCATCGTCGTCGTCGATTCCCTCGTTCCGCCGCCGCACGGCCGCCGTCACCGCACCTTCTCCCCCGCTTCGCGCCTCCTCCTCTCGCAGGCGCGCTTCTTCTCCATCCCTTATCGCCATGGCCGCCGCCGCATCGGCGCCCTCGGCTGCCGCTCCGACGCTGAAGACCTACGACGCCGCCTCGATGTCCACGCAGGACCTCTTGGCATTCACAGCGAGGCCACGCGTCGACTTTGATTCGATCTTGGCGACGGTGAGAATTGCTCTTCCTCTGTTGTTTTCCGTTCGAGCCGCGTTTTCGTGTGGCATCGCACGCATACAGGGCAACAAGCTTGCTCGTGGCTTGCGTGCTGCGTCTTTGCATTTCGAAAAGAGCGAAATCCAAGCGTCGCACGGCGGCGCGAATGCAACCACTCGCGACGCTTTTTTTCTCACCTTCTCGACCCCTTTCTTCCTTTTCTTTTTCCTTATCCTCTCTCCCCGAAAAACAGGTCGGCCCCATCGTCGACGACGTCCGCCAGCGCGGCGACGACGCCGTCAGGGAGCTCACTGCCAAATTCGACAAAGCAGAACTCGGGAAGGACTCCCCTCCCTGCGTCCCCATCGCCGAGCTGTTGCCGGCCTTGCAGAAAGCCAACCTCTCCAAGGAGGTCACCGACGCGTTTGACGTCGCTCTGTCCAACATCGTCAGGTTCCACGAGGCGCAGCGGTCTCCCGATTTGACCTTGGAGACGATGCCCGGCGTGTCCTGCAGGCGTGTCACGCGCGCCATCAACAGAGTCGGCGTCTACGTCCCGGGCGGCACCGCCGTCCTGCCGTCCTCGGCGCTGATGCTCGCCGCGCCCGCGAGGGTCGCGGGCTGTGCGACGATCGTGCTCGCGACGCCGCCGAGGCCCGACGGCTCCGTCTCGCCCGAGGTTCTGTACTGTGCCTTCAAAGCCGGCGCGACGCACGTGCTGCGGGCGGGAGGCGCGCAGGCCGTCGCCGCCCTGGCCTGGGGCACCGCCTCGACGCCCAAGGTCGACAAGATCCTGGGCCCCGGCAACCAGTTTGTGACGGCGGCCAAGATGGCGCTGCAGAACAGCGAAGCGATGGTCGCGATCGACATGCCCGCGGGCCCCTCCGAGGTGCTCGTGATCGCCGACGCGGAAGCCCCCCTGGCGCACGTCGCCGCGGACCTGCTGTCCCAGGCCGAGCACGGCCCGGACTCGCAGGTGGTCCTGGTCGCGCTGCCCGGCGTCGACGTCGAGGCGCTCGTCGCCGAGGTCACGAGGCAGGCGGAGGCGCTGCCCCGCGGGGCGACGGCCTTCAAGGCCCTGGACCACTCGTGCGTCGTTAAAGTGCGCTCAAAAGAGGAGGCCGCCTCTTTTTCCAACCGCTACGCTCCCGAGCACCTCATCGTCAACGTCGCCGACGCCGAGGGCTGGCTGCCGCTGCTCGACAACGCCGGCTCGGTGTTCCTGGGGAGGTGGACGCCGGAGTCCGTCGGCGACTACGCGAGCGGGACCAACCACGTGCTGCCCACATACGGCTACGCTCGCATGTACAGCGGCGTCTCTCTGGACTCTTTCGTGAAGAAGATGACGGTGCAGAGCCTGAGCGAGGAGGGGCTGAGGAACCTGGGGCCCAGCGTCGCGACAATGGCGCGGGTTGAGGGGCTCGACGCGCACGAGAGGGCGGTGACTCTGAGGCTCGCTGATTTGGAGAAGAATTGAACAGGATTCATCCCTTCCGGCTTCTTCTCCTCCCTTTTTTCTTTCGTTTGTTATTCGGTTTCGGTGTAATTCGGAAGAGGAACGTTGGGGGGGCATTGAATGTTTTTTTTTTACAGAGGGTTTTTTTTGGTTTCGGGTTTTCTTCTTTCTTTTACCGCTCCTCTCCTCCTTGTTCCTTCTTGCTCGACCACACTGCCAGAAGCAGACAATAGAAAAGAGTCGGCAGCAGCACCAGCGCCGCTGCCGCCCTGCCGTCCGGGTGGCTCGGAGGGGAGATGAACATCGAGCCGTACTTGATCAGCGCGGCGCCGGCGAAGGAGGAGGCGGCGAACTTGACGGCGTAGAGGGCGTCGGAGTCGTCGGACGAGGTCGCCGAAACGACGACGGGTGACGGCGGCGGCGGTGATTGCAAACGCCTCCTTGCCAGTCCTCCTCTTCTCGGCGACGCTCCTCCGACTGAGCCCCTGCTTCCGCTGCAGTTGCGTGGGCTGCTCGCTCGAAGAGTCAGGCTCCTCATCGATGCTGCTGATGCTGAGGCGGAGAGCATTGCTGCGAAGAAAGAAAAAGAGAAAAGAGGGGGAAAAAAGTGAGGAGCTCCTAACACTCACTGTCGTCGACGATCTGCCGACTCGTTCCACATCTTGACGATGTACTCGCTCCTCAAAGTCCCGTTCCTCTACCCCTTTTATGGGCTTCTGTACCTGATATTGCAGCGACCGGACCTCGGCCTCCGAGCCCTGAGTGCGTTGGAGGAATCGGAGGGAGAACGAGGGAGGAGCGAGCGCGGTCTTTCTCGTTCGCTCACCGCCCTCACACCATCGGAACAAACCCTCCTCCCTCCGCAAAAAAAAAAAAAAAAAGTCTTGGCGCTGCTCCAGATCATCAACCCCTTCATGTGGCTCTCCCCGAGCCTCGTCGCGCGCTCGCACTCGAAGTTCTTCCACGCCGTCTTCGGGTCCGCGACCTCGACAGCAGCGATCCCTCCTCTCTCCGCGGACCAGCGGGCGCGCCTCGATGCCGCCGTCGCCGCCGCCACCGCCGAGGCCCACGCGGCCTCGGCGGCGAAGGCGGCCCGAGCGCGGGACCCGCTGGGCTCGCTGCCCTCGCCCTCCTCCTCCTCCTCGGGGAGGGAGCTCCTCTCGTGGCTCCGCTGGGCCTTTCTCGAGCCCGAAGGGGCGGCGCGCTTCCCGTGGTACACGCGGTGGCTCAGGCGCGCGCTCGTCGCCCCGCTCTCCCTCGCGTTCCCGCTCGCCCCCCGGCTGCTCTCGATCGGAGACACGAGGGGCGTCGCCGTGGACGCGCTCCGCCCCTGGCTGCACTCGAAAGGGCTGCGGGTCTCGAGGAGGAGCGGGCGCGGAGCGCCTCCGATAGACGACGCGTGCTTCTTCAAGAGGCGCAGAGCGTGGGAGTGCCGGTCGTTCGGGGCCGTCGCGGCCGCGCTTGGCTGCGTTCCCCTTGTGTCGTGGCTGCTGGCGTTCGCCGTGACGGCCGGCGCGGCGCTGTGGGCCGGCGACCTCGAGAGGGAAGGAGCGAGCCGGGTGCTGGTGCCTCCTCCGGCGGCGCCTCCTCCGGCGGCGCCTGCTCCGGCTTCCTCGGAGGCTGCTGCAGCAGCTGGTGGAGTGGGGCCTCTTCAGCAGCAGGCGGAGAAGCAGGCCGCCGCCGCTGCTGCTGCTGCTCCTTCGGCGTCGAAGCAGGAACTGTGAGTTGAAGAGAAAAAATCAAAAAATCACGCACCATCATCACTGTTTTCTCGCATTTTGTTTACTTAAAACCAAACAGCACTCCCCGCATTTGAGAAAGAGAAGCAAAAGGCAAACAAACGAATAAAGAGTAAAATAATAGAGGGAGAGAGAAAGAGGGGCATCCCGCCTCAACTTGTTTCCTCTTTTTGTAAAAACAAAACAAACAAGTACAAAGCAAAAAAAACGTTCAAAAAAAAAAGAACGAAAGAATGAAAAGAATCACGCGACGTACGCCGCCGTCGCGGCGATGATCCCGCTCCCCAGTGGGCCCCCCTGCTGCTGCAGCAGAGTCGACGGGGTGTCCCAGGGCGACGCGGCGGCCCTGGCGTGCGCCGCCCACGAGCCGCTGGAGTGGAGGTGGTGGGCGCCGTTGTTGCCGCCAACGACGACGCCGGCGCCGCCGACGCCCCCGTGCGTGCCCAGGACGACGACGACGTTGTCCCCCGCGATCCCACTCATAACGCCGCCCGAGCCCAGCCCCCCCAGTAGCCCGGCTCCCGCTCCGACGGGTGCCAGTGTCCTGCTGAACCCGCACTTGCGGTCGACGAACGCGTGGCAGGGGAACCGCGTCACCGTCCCCGAGGCCAGGTGCACGACCTCGACCGCGGCGACGTGCCACCCGGCGCCGCCCGCGGCGCCGCCCGTCAGCGCCCCCAGCAGCCCGGCCCCGCGCCCGTCCGTCGACAGCCTCAGGGCCGTCAGCCTCCCGACACCGGGCAGCAGCGGGTACGTGAACGCGTCGGCGTTGCCCCTGCGGAAGTGCGTCGGCGTCTGCGGCGGGCTGATCGCTCCCGTGCGGCCCCTCTCGCCGACGAGCTCGAACGCGACGCGGGCGCGGGTGCCGGAGACGCAGAAGGGCGACGTGTGGAAGGTGACGCGGTAGCCCGCGGCGGCGAGCGGGTCGCTGATCTGCCGCTGCTGAGGCTGCTGAGGCTGGCTCTGCTGCTGCTGCTGCTGCTGCTGATGGGACTCGGAGACGGCGGAGAGCGAGACGCGGCCCCCGGGGCGCAGCCAGCGGTCGCAGGGGAAAAAGGCGGGAGGGGGCTTGGCGAAGAGCAGCGTGGTGGCGTTGTCGCCGCCGGTGCTGCTGCCGTCGGGGGAAGAGACGGCGATTTTCACCCACGACGGCTTCCACCCTGCCGAGGGGGAACCTCCGGAGAGCTCGAGGTCGATGGCCTCCCACGCGTCGACCTGAGGGACGGTGACGACGTAAGCAGCAGCAGCAGCAGCAGACGCGGAAGAAGAGGAGGAAGAAGAGGAAGTAGCAGCGTCCGAGGAGACGGGCAGCAGCCTCCCTCCGTTGGCGAGCCTGAAGGGCCCCGCCGAGACCACGCCGCCCTCTCCCTCTCCCGCCGCGACCCCCCTCAGGGTCAGGAGGACGTCTCCGGCTCCCGGCTCCGCAGCGGCTGTGGAGACCTCGATCCGGGCGTGGACGATCGGCAGCGACGCGGAGACGGCGCGGTGCTGCGAGGAGCTCGAGGCGCTGCCGGCGGCGACGACGCGCGACGCGTCGAGCTCGGCCTGCTTCGGGGCAGGAAACCCGGGCACCCGGGCCGCGTTGCCGGCCAGCTGCGCCTGGAACCCGTCGATGCGCGCCGAGGCCTCTTGCAGTCCCTGCCTCAGGCCGGAGAGCACGCTCTCGAGCCGCGCGCGCTCGCCGCCGACGCGCTCGAGCGCGGCGCGGGCCTCCTCGGCGTCGCCCCTCGCGGCGAGCGCCGCCGCCTCGGCCGCCGCGGCCCTGTCGCGCGCCAGCGCCGCGTCCCTCTCGGCTCCGGCGAGCCTCGGCCGCAGGCCCTCGGCCTCGGCCCGAGACCGCAGTGCATCTCCGCGCGCGTCGGTCACGGCCGCGTCGGCGGCACCCAGGGCCCGGCGGGCGGCGTCCGCGTCCGCCGAGGCGGCGCCGGCCTCGGCCGCCGCGGCGGCGGCCTGCGAGGCCTGGCGCTCGCTCTCGAGCCGGGCGCTGCGCGCCGAGGCCTCGGCGGCCGCGACCTCGAGCCTGGCGTTGCGCAGGGCGGCCTCGGCGGCGGCGCGGGCCTCCTCGGCCAGAGCTGCCTCGCTCTTGGCGGCGTCGAGCGAGTCGACGAGCGAGGCCTCGGTGGCCGAGGCGTCCCTGCGGGCCGAGTCGAGGGCGTCGGCCAGCGCCCTCGCGCCCCGGCGCTCGGCGGCGGCGGCGTCCGCGGCGGCGGCGGCGGCGGCGGCGGCGGCGGCGGCCCGCTCCCTCGCGGCCTCCAGCTCCGCCTCGAGCCGTCGCCGCGCCTCGAGCTGCTCCTCGAGCCGCCTCCGCGCGTCTGCGTCCTCCCTCCTCGTCTCCTCCAGCGCCCGCTCCAGCCTGAGCCGCTCCTCCGCGGCGGCCTCGAGCGCGGCGTCGGCCTCGGCGAGCTGCGCCGTCGCTCGAGCGACGTCGCTGCGGAGCCCTCCGAAGACGTCCGAGACGGCGGCGCGCTCCCTCGAGGCGGCCTCCTGCTCGGCCGCGGAGCGGGCCGAAGCAAGGCGGGAGAGCTCTCGCTCGCCGTCGTCGATGCCCGCGCGGACAGAGGAAGAAGCCGCGGCGGCCGCCGCGACGGAAGGGGAGCGTGCGAGGAGGTTGAGGCCGTTGCTGCTGCCGCCGTTGAGGCCGCTGCCGCTGCCGCCGTTGAGGCCGCCGCCGCTGCCGCCGTTGAGGCCGCTGCCGTTCCGCGGCAGGGAGCTCCAGGAAGTCGACAGCGAGGACCGCAGGGGGCGCGCTGTCGGCGAGCGGGGCGGAAGAGAAGAGCCGAGGTCGATGGGGGGCACGCGCAGCGACGCGAGCCTGCTCGGGGAGCCCCCCCCGGCGGCGACGCTCGCCGACGCCCTTCGCGACAGCGGGGGGAGAGGGGGCTGCTGCTGCGGCGCCGGCGCGTGGTGGCTGCTGCCGTAGTTCCCGCTCCCTCCTCCGTTGCCGCAAGGGTAGGTCGCGCGAGGGGTCCTGGGCGTCGCTGTGGCCGCCGAGGAGGGCGGGGCGCGAGTGACGTAGAAGCAGCTGGCGTCGGCGGCGCTGTTCCCCGCGGCGGCAGCGGCGGCAGCGGCAGCGGCGGCGGCGGCGGCGGCGGAAGTGGTCGAAGCGGCGACGGCCCCCAACAGCCAGTCGTCCACGTCGCTGCCCGCGACAGCTTCCGCGGCTCCTCCACCGCCGCTCCCCGCGGAAAGCAGCGTGACGCGGTCCCCTGCCGCGATCCAGCGGCCGCACGGGAAAGAGACGGGAACGTCTCCGCCGGCCGAGACCTCGACGCGCTCGAGCAGCCACGGCCTCGGAGGCGCCGAGGAAGAAGGAGAGTTCGCGGCTCCGCCTCCGCTGCCGCCGCCGCTCTTGGCCCGCAGGGAGACCGTCACGGCGGTGAGAGGGGAGACCGAGGGCAGGTCGACGGCGTAGGTCGCGGCCCTGCCGGCGTCGAGGTCGCCCCTGAGCGCCGGGAGGCGCACGCGCGGTGTCGTCGCCGTCGCCGCACCGCTCGCCGTCGCCCCATTGCCTCCGCCGCCGCCGCCGCCGCTGCCGCCGCCGCCGCCGCTGCCGCCGCCGTGGAGCTCGACAGTGGGCTCGCCCTCGGTGCCGCACCCAGGGAGGGCCCCCGTGACGACCGTGATAGAGTAGCGCGATGTCTTGCCGCTCGTGAAGAAGGACTTATGAGAAGACGACGAAGTAGCAGCGGGGAAGGTGGCAGAGGCGGAAGCGGAAGAAGCAGCAGCAGCGCCGCCGACGCCGCCGACGCCGCCGACGCCGACGCCGACGCTCCGCACCGCCTCCCGCACGCACGCCTCCCACGCCGCCCCCACCTCCCGCACCCACCCCTCGGCGTCGGCCTCGCTGTCCGTCGCGAACACCGTGGTCCGGTCGCCCACCGTCACCGAGAACGCCGCCGCGGCGCCCGCCGGCAGCGGGCAGGCGCCGCCGCGGGCGTCGACCCGGGCGACGCCCGGCGCGGGGGCGTACCCCCTGGGCATCGGCCTGGGAGAGACGCGGTCGAGCGGCAGGTAGGTCACGTGCGTGGCCCCGGGCCCGTCGCCGTGGCAGAGGCGGTCGGGGAGCAGGTACGCCCACTGGCGGCGCCAGGAGGGCGGCGGCGAGCGGGAGGGGCGGGGCCGGGCAGCCTCCGGGTCCCCGCCGGCCGCTGGAGCGGGCGGGAGGTCGGCGACGGCCAACCAGCCTGCCCTCCTCGCCGACTCCGAGTGCAGCGCTGAGTAGGCGTGCTTCAGAGAGGAGGGGGTCTTCTGGAAGGAGGAGGACGGCCGGGCGTCGTCTCTAATTTTTTTGGGGGGGTAAGG
>Ga0315274_10002769_pt1 | contig 26191 bp, 25 predicted proteins | sample YL17G02_20_MG_FD_203700 | JGI IMG/M metagenome (GOLD analysis project Ga0315274, IMG submission 203700) | Sediment microbial communities from Yellowstone Lake, YNP, Wyoming, USA - YL17G02_20 | ecosystem: Environmental > Aquatic > Freshwater > Lake > Sediment | place: USA: Wyoming | collected...
CACCGGCACATCGCCTGTCAACAGTTCCGCCCCCAGTGCCGCGAGGTTTTCATCCAACCGCTCGCGGAACGCCAGGCAATCCGCGTGCCGCGCTTGCCCTTCGCCGCTTTCCAGAACGCCAACCGCAGATTCTCCGCGTCCGCGATCTTGGCCATGAGTTGTCCGTGACGTTTCATTTCATGCCTTCGGAGCGCGGACATTCCTGTCCGCCGGTGTGTGGCTAGTCCGATCCGCTCTCCGCGGCCGAGGGGCCGGGGCTGCGGGCCTGTTCAACAACTGCCCACGCACATACCGGTCCGCCGCGCTCCATTGCCACCGGGGATGTGCGCTGCCAAACGCCCACTCCTCCGGCCCCCGCGCCAAGCCCGCCTTGACCGGATTCCACTCGATGTAATGCTTCGCCTTGCGGAAGTGCTCTTCATCCCGCACGTAACGGTCCCAATAATCCTCCTGCCAGAACGTCCCTTGGCGACCCAGCACCCGGTTGGCCGCGTTCGCGCTCGTGCCCTTCCACACCTTGAGCAACTCACCCATCGGCATCGTCCCCAGTTCGACGAGCAGATGCGCATGGTTCGGCATCACCACCCACGCGATCATCCGATAGCGCCGCCCATCGCCGCGCAGGAAGACCTCCTCGACCGCCGCCGCCACCCGCCCGTCCCGCAACGAACATTCGCCGCGACCCTGATCCAGATACGCCTCCAGTTTCGTGCGCCGCTCGCGCTCATCCGCGATGGCTAGCAACGCCTCCCATTCGTGGCGAAGTGAAGCTGGCATGGCATCGGCAAGGCCGAACGTGATCATCTGCAGGGTGCCCGGCTTGTCGTAATGCGGGAGGTAGCCACGCGTCGTCCACCCCTTCGAGCCGAGGGCCGCCTCGACGGCGGCTTCGGCGGGCTCGCGCGGGCCTTCCCACGCCCGCTTGTCGCGCACGACTTGGTAGGCACGCTGGTTAAGTTTGGGCTTCATGCTCATGTCTTGCATCGGAGCGCGGACATTCTTGTCCGCCTCGGCTCTCGAACGCCTGGACGCTCCAGAATGCTGCACGCCCCACGGGCGGACAGGAATGTCCGCGCTCCAGCCTCGATGGGTTCGTGCTCCGTTTCATGCCTTGGCCTCCCCGGTCAGCACGTGCAGCACGGCGTCGCCATATTTCTCCACACGCGCCTCGCCCACGCCTTCGATTTCCTTCAAGGCCGCCTTGCTGCTCGCCTTCTTCTGGATGATTTGCGCCAGTTGTTCATTGGTCAGCACCGTATAGACCGGCACGCCCTCCTTCTCCGCCACTCCTTTGCGCCACTCCCGCAGCCGGCTGAACACCTCGAATTCCTCGGGCTTGAGCACCTCCTTGTAATCCACTTTGGGCAGCCTGCCGCCCGGCGGCGCATTGCCCGCCGGGGCGCTCTCCAGATACTCCACGCAAAAGGTCCAGAACGAATTCTCCCCGTCCGCCACAAACTCCTTTTTCACCGCCAGCACCCGGTGCGAACGCAGGAAGGCGTTCATCTCCGCCTCGGCGGCAGCCACGTTCTTCACCGGCAGGATGAACAGTTTCAGTTGCATTTCACGATTTAACGCCGGCCCTGGGGATCCGGTCTATAAACGGAAGCGGTTTTCTCAAAAAAATCGCGACCGCTGCGCGGGGCTTCTCTTGGTTTCATTCGTCACGTCTTTTTCATTCTGCCGCTCCGTACCTCGCATCGGTCACTCTCCGCTCGTCCCTCGCTCTGATTCCACCACTGCGGACACTCCGCTGACCTTTTCTGTTCCCGCTCATGGCTGACCTGGGGGGAGAACGGAACGGAACCCTACGTCGTAGTACCTGAACGCCGGGTCGCCGCCGTTGCGGTACGCCGCCCGACAGTAGATAGCGTAGGAGTCCCAACTGCCGCCCCGACCCGAGCCGGACGCGGGACCACGCGGGTCGGTCTGCGAACCGCTCGAATACGAGCCATACCAATCCCAACACCACTCCCACACGTTCCCAGCCATGTCGTAAAGCCCATACCCGTTCGCCGCAAAGTAGCCCACCGGACTGGTGTAAGGCCAGTCCCCCGGCGCAAACGCCGGGTGACAGCCCCGCGTCGGGCTGATGTCGTAGCCGTAGCCGCTGTCACTGTAATAGTTCGCCCGGCTGTGCGTAATGTTGTCCGTGTCCGCCCACGGGAAACGATGCCCGCTCGCCCCGCCCCGCGCCGCCTTCTCCCACTCAGCCTCCGTCGGCAACCGGTAGCCGGAACTCCAGTTCACAAACAGCCCCACCTGCCCAGTCCGATACCGCGCACTCAACCCCGCATCCGTGTAATACGCCGGCGTCCGCCCCTCCTTCTCGCTCCGCGCATTGCACCACTTCACCGCGTCATACCACGTCATCGAATGGGCCGGATGATTGTTCGCCTTCCCCTGCGCCCCATACTCGAAGCTGTAGCCATGATTCGTTGCCCATTGATAAACCTCGTCCCACAACGCCTTCGTCACCTCATACCGGTCCATATAAAACCCGGAAACATAGACATCGTGCAAAGGGAGCGCGTAGCTGCTGCCGTCCAAGCTGTCCCCCATCGTGAAACTACCGGCGGGAATGAGGGCCATGCCAGAAGGAGCCGTTTCATCCGAAGCGGTGACGCTCACCCGCACATTGGAGAACAGCTTGGCGGGCAGGTCCACCCCGGCATTCCAGGTAATCTTCTTGTTACTGCCCGGCGCAATGCCCGCACCCAGCGCTCCCGTGAAACTCGCCGCCCCTGGCGTGTAGCTCGCCCCGCCATTGGTGGACACCGCAACGCTCACCGTCAGCGCGCTGCTGTCCGGGTCCGCAAGGTCGTAGTAGATGTCCACCAGTTGCGTCCCCGCCCGCTGGGTGGCGCGGACGTTGGAGACCACTGGCGCCGCGGCCTGCATCAACCCGGGAACCAACAACAACAGGAAGACGCCGCTGAGCCTACGGGCCAGCGGTGCAGTGGGAATAGGCACGGAAGTCATAACATGTAAACGGTGAGCGACACTCCTCTCCCAGGCTTTGGGCGCTTTGGGAATGAGGCCCGGGAATCATAACGACAGGACGAGGACGATCTGTAAGCACCCGTGGATTAGTTTACAAGACTAAACTGACGACCACGCCGCGGGCCAGGTGGGCGGTCCAGTGGGTGTGGGTGAAGAGGCAATTGTTGGTGACGCTGCGGCCCAGGGCGTCGGTCTTGGACAGGCCGCCTGAGTTCTGTGCAACCCGTCCGTGCCTGCGACTTTTCTGTCCTGCACCCGAATGAGTTTCCAGGGACTTTCCAGGCTTGCCGGTGTTTCCCAATCTGGCAGACTGGCGACGAACCGCCCGTTTGATGACACGATGGGCCATGAACAACACGGAACCCACCTGGGAGGTGTCGGCTTGGTGGTTGCGGCTGATCGTCGGGCGCCGGCCGCTCCGGACGCTGGTCCGGATGATCGTGGTAGTGATCACGGCGGTGGTCTTGTTCAAGGTCCTGCTGATCCCGATTCGCGTCACCGGCCACAGCATGGAGCCCACCTATCGCGACGGCCGGATCAATTTCCTGAATCATTACGCCTACACCCGGCACGGCCCCAGCCGGGGCGACGTGGTGGGCGTGCAGGTGGAAGGAAGCCGCCTGGTGCTGCTCAAGCGGGTCCTGGGCTTGCCCGGCGAGCACGTGGCGGTGCTCGACGGCCGGGTGGCCATCGATGGCCGGATGCTGGAGGAGCCCTACGTGAAAGGTGTCGGCCAACTCCGCGCCCGGGAGTCCGCCTTGCTGGGCGACCGCCAGTATTTCATCATCGGCGGCAATCGCGGAGTGTCGGCTTACGCCGTGGTGCAACTCCGCGAGATCAAGGGAAAGGTGCTGTTTTGAAGAAGGTCATGTGGGTCTTGCTGGTCGGCGTGCTGGCGTTGGTAGCCTACTGGGTGTACGGGAAGTTGTTTCCCAGTGACGAGGCGGTCATCCGCGCCCTGCTGGCGGATGTTGCGGAGAAAGGCTCCATCCAGCCCGGTGAGGGCAACTTCGCCAAGGTGGCCGCGGTGAACGCCTTGGTGGACTGCTTCAGCCCGGACGTCGAGATCCGGCTGGATGGCGCACCGGGGGAACTCAGCAGCATTCAAGGGCGGAGTGAATTGCAGCAGGTCGTGCAGGCCGTGCGGTCCCAGGTGCGCTCGGCCCGGATCACCTTCACAGAAGTCTCCCTCGAGTTCGGGACGGAGCCGGGCAGCGCAACCGCCCAGATCGTAGCGACGGCCCGCATCGACCCGAACAACGAGCTGTGGGTCCAGGAACTCAAGATGGCGCTGGCGAAGCTCGACGGCGCCTGGAAGATCACCCGCGTCGAAACCGTCAGGACGCTCCACATGTAGCGCGCCTGGAGGGAAGGTCGGTTCGCCCGCCACTCGTTGGCCGCAGATTGTGGAACTCAGGCTTCGCTCGGGGGCGGAGCGGGTTCAGTCGGCGTGGCGGGCGGAGCGGGATTGGCGACCACGTTCGGCGCGACCGGTTCGGCCGGTTCGTCCTTCCGGTCAAGGCACTCGCGGACAATTCGGGCCAGCCGGACTGGGCGGTACGGCTTGCGCAGGAAGTTGGTGCCTTCGGTCAGTGTGAGGTCGCTCCCAGTTACATCCGTGCTATAGCCGCTCGTGTAGAGCACCTTCAGGTTGGGCACCTCACAGCGGAGTCGATGCGCCAGGTCGGGACCGGAGAGCCCCTGCGGCATGACCACGTCCGTGAGCAGCAGACCGACGCGCCCGGCCTCCTGCTCCCAAATGCTCAACGCCTCCCAGGCGGAGGCTGCGGACAGGACGCGATAACCGTACTCCGTGAGAATCTGGGCGACCAACTCCCGCAACGCGGGTTCGTCCTCGACCACCAGGATCGTCTCGTTGCCCCCAGCGACCGAGAAGTACTCGGTATTGGAGCCGGTGGCGGACCGGGCCGACAGGGTCGAGGCGGGGAAGCAAATCCGGAACGTGGTGCCCACGGACACCTGACTTTCCACGCCAATCCAGCCTTCGTGCTGTTTGACGATGCCGTACACGGTGGCGAGACCCAGGCCGGTGCCCTTGCCCGCTTCCTTGGTCGAGAAGAACGGCTCGAAGATGTGGTCCAACACGTCGGCGGCGATGCCGCAACCCGTGTCGCCCACGCTGAGGCAGACGAACTGGCCGATCCGGGCCTCGGGCTGAATCGGCAGATTCGATTCGTTGAACTCCACCACCGAAGTCGTGATAACCAGCAGCCCGCCTTTGGGCATGGCATCCCGGGCGTTGACCGCCAGATTCATCAGGATCTGCTCAATCATGCCGGGATCGGCGAGCACCGCCGGCAGGATGGGAGCCAGCCCCGGCTTGAGCGAGATGTGCTCGCCCAACAACCGCTCCATCATGGGCGTCAGGCTGCAGATCACCTCGTTCAGGTCGAGCGGATAGGGCTCAATCGCCCGCTGGCGGCTGAACAGGAGGAGTTGGCGGATCAGATTTCCGGCGCGCTCCGCGCTCAGCGTGATCTGACGGATTGAGGCCTCCGGCAGCAAGCCGGTCTTCGAAGGCGTGAGCAGCAGGTTGGCGTGCCCTTGAATGACCGTCAGGATGTTGTTGAAATCGTGGGCGATGCCGGCCGCCAACTGGCCGACAGCCTGCATCTTGACCGAGTGCCGCAACTGCGCCTCCAAGCTCAACCGCTCGGTGATTTCGGTGGCGTAGCAATGGACGACGCGGCTGGTTGGGATGGGGATGAACGACCAACTGAACGTGCGACCGTCCAGCTCCGTCTGGAGGTCAGTCTGCGGTTCGCCGGTCGCCAGGCGATCCGCCACGATCGGGCGGGTGTCCGGCGGCAGGATGTCGTGGGGCGATTCCTTGCCCAGCGATTCGGCCACGGCGCGAGCCGCGCTGTTGAAGTACGTCAGCGTCCCATCTGCCGCGAACTCGAGGACCGGGTTTGGGTTGCAGCGCGGGAAGGCCGCCAGCTTTTGGATTTCGGTTTCGGCCCGCTTTCGTTCCAGGGCGTAGCGGATCGAGCGTTCGACCGACCGGGCGTTGATCTGACCCTTGACGAGGAAGTCTGCGGCGCCCGCGCGCATGGCCTGCAGGTCCACCTCATGATCGCCCTGCCCGGTCAGCAGAACCATCGGGGCCTCGTAGCCCTGACGCTTGGCCTCCTTCAACAGCTCCAAGCCGCTGTGGGCGCCCAACCGGTAGTCAATCAGGAAAACATCGTACCGGTCCTCCGCCATTTTCCGGAAGGCGGCGTCGTAGCTCTCCGCCCAGTCGATGGCGTAGGCGGATCGGTCGATCTCCCAAAACAGATCGCGGGCAATGATGAAATCGTCCTCATCATCGTCCACGATCAGGATCCGAACCTGCGAATCGCTCATTTCAGGTCCTGGGAGCGGTCCCTGGCAACTCGACGATTTCGAACCAGTAGCGGCCCAATACCTTGATGATCTCGACCAGCGACGCGAAAGTCACCGGCTTCGTGATATAGGAATTCACGCCCAAGTCATAGGTGCGGAGGATGTCCTCTTCGGCTTTGGAGGTGGTGAGGACGATGATCGGAATGCGGCGCAGGTCGGGATTGGCTTTGATTTCCTTGAGGGCCTCACGGCCGTCCTTGCGTGGCATGTTCAAGTCCAGCAGGATCAACCCCGGCAGGGGATCCTTCGCCATCGCAGCGTACTGCCCCCGACGCAGCAGGTAATCCAGAAGCTGCTCCCCGTCCTCCACGAAGTGGATGTCATTAGCCAGGCGGCATTCGGCCAGCGCGTCTTCAGTGAGCTGGCGATCATCCGGGTCGTCTTCGGCCAGCAGGATGGTGATCATCTTTCCGGGTTTCTTCATAGGTGTTCGTCGGCTTTGCGTTGTTTGACGGGCAGGGTGACGATGAACGTCGCGCCTTCCCCCGGTTTGCTTTTCGCGGTGATCTCACCGCTGTGATGCTCCACGATTTTCCGGGTAATGGCCAGGCCCATTCCCGTTCCCTCATATTCGGCGCGGCTGTGCAGGCGCTGGAAAACCTGGAAAATGCGTTCGGTATACTTTTCGTCGAAGCCGATGCCGTTGTCGCTGACGGTGAGGCGCACCATTTCGCGGGGGGCGGCACTGCGGGCGCCGGGGGCCGGCGGGTATTTGCCGATCTCCGCGGCGATTCTAATCACCGGCTTGGTGTCGGGACGCCGGAACTTCAGGGCATTGCCGATGAGGTTCTGGAGGAGTTGACGCATGTGGAGCGGCTCCGCCTCAATTGCGGGCAACTGTCCAACTTCCACGCGGCCCCCGCTCTGCTCAATGCGGGCCTCCAGATCGGTCGTGACCTCCTTCACCACCTCGTTCAGATCGACGGTCGCAAACGGCTGCGACTTCGTGGTCACCCGGGAGAAGTTGAGCAGGTCGTTGATCAGCCCCTGCATGCGGCCGGTGGCCTTCTGCATGCGGTCCAGAAAATCCCTGCCTTCGTCCCCTAAGGTCTCACCGCACTTGGCCTTGAGGCGCTCGCCGAAGACCGACACCTTCCGCAGAGGTTCCTGGAGATCGTGGGAGGCGACATACGCGAAATCCTGCAGCTCGCGGTTGCTGCGTTCCAGCCGCGCGGCAAAATCCTTCAGGGTCCCTTCCGCCATCTTGCGTTCCGTGATGTCCGTAAAGACGCCCAACAGGCCCATGACCTCGCCGTTGTCGTCCACCACCGGCGCCTTGACCACTTCGACGTAGCGGGCCATTTCTCCCACCACATTCATTTCCTCGATGGTTTCGGCCTGGTGCTGATCCATGATGCGCTTGTCGTCCGCGCGATACTTCTCCGCCAATTCCTTGGGAAAGAAGTCCAGATCGCTCTTCCCCACCAGTTGCTCCGGCTTCAAGCCGAAATCGCCCGCAAAGATCGAGTTGACGAACAGGAAAACCGAATTTCGGTCCTTGAAGAAAACCCGCTGGGGCAGGCACTCGATGAGCGTGCGAAAACGGAGCTCGCTGTGCCGCAAGGCCTCCTCGGTGGGGCGGGAACGGTCCCGACAGACAAACTCAGTGGAGGAAGTTGTTTCCCGTGGCTGACCGGGTTTCGAGCCTGGTGCAGCCGCTCCATCGTTCTGCGTTGGCCCCGGTGTATTCATCGCTTGCTCAGGTTCACGTCTAGCTGTAACGCGCCAGTCATGAACAATCAACCATTTGTTTCTCTTGCGCCCGGTCGCGGCGGCTGAGGAACACCCAGCCCAGCCCCGTTCTGCGCCTGAGCGACTTGGAGCGTCTCCATCGCCCGCGCTGTTGACGCAATGTCACCCGTTGCATAGCCAGAGTCGCGCCCGGAACAACCCTTGCGTGAAGAGGCCGGCGCCAGGGCCGAACAGACCCAGACCTCATCCGGTACCCCACTGGTTAAACAGGTGAGGTGATCCCCCCAGCCGGAGGAGGAGGACGCCCGCGCGATTCAATTCCCCGAAGGCTTGTCCGGGGCCGGCGGCGGGGTAACGGGGCGACCGACCTGGAGCAACCGTTCCCGCAGCATGTCGGCCCGCAAGAGGTCGCGCTCGTCGGCGGACAGCTTTTCGGCAAATCCTTTCTGCAGGTGTGCGGGCTGGGTGATCATGAACAGTTCATCCGCGAGGGTGCGATCCACCTTGGGGAAACAGCCAAGGTCAATCCCCAGCCGCAGCAGCGAAAGCAGGTTCATCGTTTCCTTGGAGGAGATGCTGTGGGCGTTCGCCAGGATGCCGTAAGCCCGGCCAACATGGTTGAAAACCATCTTCGCCCGCTTCTCCAGCAGGCGGCCCCGGGCATTTTCCTCGTGCTCGATCAACTGCGCGAGCACCTTGTGTAACCGCTCGAGGAGGTCCGTCTCGGTTTCACCGAGCGTCATCTGGTTGGACACCTGGAACACGTTGCCGAGCGCTTCCGTGCCTTCGCCGTAAAGTCCGCGCACCGCCAGGCCGAGCTTGTTCACGGCGGTGATGATCTGGTTGATCTGCTCATCCAGCACCAGCGCCGGCAAATGCAGCATGGCGCTCACCCGGATGCCGGTGCCGACATTCGTGGGGCAGGCAGTTAAGTAGCCCAACTCGCGGGAAAAGGCGTAGTCCAGCTTGCCTTCCAAGGCGCTATCCAACTGGTCGATCGCCTGCCACGCCGCGCGCAGTTGGAGGCCGTGCCGCAACGCCTGCATCCGCAGGTGGTCCTCCTCGTTGATCATGACGCAGAGCGACAAATCAGGGTTGAGGACCAGTCCGCTGCCGCCGCTCTTAGCCGCGTGCTCACGGCTGATCAGATGCCGCTCCACCAGGATCTGCCGGTCCAACGAAGTCAGGTCGTCCATGTTGCCGGAGAACGCACCCGCCATCGCGGGCAGGCTCTCGACCGCCGGGCGGATCAGTTCCAGCGCCTTCACACGGTCGGGTTTCTTCGCCCAGCCGGGAAAGGGCAGGCCCCGCAAATTGCGCGCGAGCCGGACCCGGCTGCTCATCACGATGCGGTCGTGCGGGCCGCTGAATTTCAGCGTGGCGGCGGGGGACGGCAGAAACTCGTCGATTTTCATGGTCCCAAGGCCGAGGGATCGCTCGGCGGCTCGCGCAGGCGCCTGATCTGATCGCGCAGCACCGCCGCCTGTTCAAAGTCCTCCTCGGCCACGGCCTTCTCCAGCTTGCGTTGAAGCCCCTTTAGTTGTTCCTCAAGGTCCGGACTGAAGTGCTGCGACTGCGGGACCTTGCCCACGTGCCGTGTGCCTTTGTGCATGCTCTTGAGCAATCCCTCCAAGCCTTCGGCGAACGTCCGGTAGCATTCGGCGCAGCCGAGCCGGCCGGTTTTCTTGAACTCCGCCTGGGTGAAGCCGCACGCCGGACAGCGCAAGCCCGTGCCGGCGGCGCCCGGTTCCATTTCCTGAGCCGCCCCCAGGCCGAGCAACAGGTCGGCCAGCGAGAAGCCGGTCGGGTCGTCGATCCCTTTGACCTTGGCGCAGTCTTCGCAGAGATCGATCTTCTTGGTCTCGCCCTTGTCCATTTGGGTCAAGTGCACCTTGGCCACGTTCTTCTTGCAGATGTCACACAGCATACGCTTCAGCCCTCGCGTTCTCGCCACCGCGGCAATCTATCAGACTCGCCCGGCGAAGCAAAGTCCCGGCTGCACCCGTTGACGCGGGTGGTTCGGTGATCCAATGGCGGCAAAAGAACGGCCTCCTCCGATGACTGGGTTGGCCACATTGAATCGCGGCAAGGGCTGTCGGCGGGAGCCCCCCGATCCGGGGGTTCAGCCGTAGATGGGCTCGCCGGAAACCTGGGTCAACGCCCGATACTTGCGTTCGAGCTTCTGGGTGATGGGCCCCGGCTTCCCGCGACCGATCATGCGCCCGTCCACCTTCACCACGGGAATCAACTCCGCGCCCGTGCCCGTCAGAAAGCACTCGTCGGCGTTGAACACGTCGTAGCGGGTCAGGTTCGGCTCATTGACCGGGAGCCCTTCCTCACGCGCGAGATCCATCACCACGCCCCGCGTGATGCCGTAGAGCGCTCCGGCGGAGAGCGGCGGCGTGGACAACTGGCCATTCCGCACGAGGAACAGGTTGTCGCCGGTGCACTCGGCCACAAACCCTTCCGCGTTCAGCATGATCGCCTCTTCGCAGCCGGCGTTGTTGGCCTCGATCTTCGCCAGGATGTTGTTGAGATAGTTCAGCGACTTGATCGCCGGGTTCAACGCGCTGTGCAGGTTGCGCGTGGTCGGGACGGTGATGATCTCCAGGCCCTTCTCGTAGAACTCCTCGGGATAAAGTTGGATCTTCCCCGCGATGATGATGATGGAGGGTCGCTTGCAGCGGTTGGGATTCAGACCGAGCGTCCCCGCGCCCCGCGTCACCACGAGCCGGATGTAGCCGTCCCGGACTTGGTTCCGGCGGCAGGTCTCCAGCACCGCCTCGATGACGGCGCCAGGCGACATCGGGATCGTCAGCAGGATGGCCTTGGCGGAGAAAAACAGACGGTCGATGTGCTCCTTGAGCTTGAAAACCCGACCGTTGTAGGCGCGGATGCCTTCGAAGACACCGTCGCCATAAAGGAGCCCATGGTCGAACACCGAGACCTTCGCGTCCCGCTCGCCATAGTACTTGCCGTCAACATGAATTTTCATGGCCAAACTCGGCGGGCACCCTAGGGAAAGGCCCCCGGCAACGCAACCATATTAGCGTCCCCGACCGAGTTCGAAGGCCTGGAGGTTGGCTTCGTGAAGTTTCTCGGCCAGGTTGGCGCGGAGGGCCGTCTGCCAGTGTTCAACCGGAATCGGGAGGTGGCGGCTGAGCAACCCCAGCAGCGCCACGTTCAGGCTCTTGCGGTTCGCGAGCTTCTCGGCGTCGATCTGCTCCGGCACAATCAACGTGCCGCGGTCACGCAGGACGTGCCGGTTCGGCTCCACCTGGTCGGAGGACAAGATGACGAGGAAGTCGGCTTCGCCTGCAGGCACCATCGGACTGAGCACCTGCGCGCCGAAACGCACGTCGCTGCTCACCGAGCCACCCCGCTGGCTCATGCCGTGGAGTTCGCTCTTCTTCACGTCGTAGCCGGCGCGCACGGCAGCGTCGGCCAGGATGTCGGAGGCCTTGAGGACGCCCTGGCCGCCGAGGCCGCCGATCACGATGTTGGTCACCTGCGAGTTGCTCATACAAGATCGTCAAGGTTTGGCTGCGCTTAGACGGCGGGCTGGGGACAGCCCGCCCTACCCTTACTAGGCCTCGCCTGCTCCGCAGGCTGCCGCACACTTCTCGTACTCCCGGATTTGCTTGGCCACCAGAATGCACGGGCGCCGGGCGACGATCAGCGTGAGCGCGTTGGTGGCCAGGCTTTCGGTCAGGAGGTTCTCCAGTTCAGGTGAACCGGGGCGCGGTTCGATCACGTGCACACGTTTCACGCCCACCGCGCGTGCCAGGTCTTCGAACACGACCTTGCCGGTCGCCTGGTGCTCGAGGGTCCGGCCAGTACCGGGATGTTCCTGGTGACCGGTCATGGCAGTCGTCCCGTTGTCGAGGATGATCAGGACGTGGCCGGTGGGCGGCGGGTTATAGACCATCTCGACGAGCCCGGTGATGCCGCTGTGCACGAAGGTGCTGTCGCCGATGACGCTGACGACGCGCCGCGCCTGGTCGGGCGGCAGCGTGTGGCGCAAACCGAGCCCAACACCGAGGCTGGCGCCCATGCAGACGCAGGAGTCCATGGCGTTGAACGGCGGCAGGACAGCGAGTGTGTAGCACCCGATGTCACCGGCGACGATGCAATCCAGTTTGCGCAACGTCTCGAAGACCGCCCGATGGGCGCAGCCTTCGCAGAGCTGGGGCGGCCTGCCGGGTTTCGGGACCGCCTCGGGCGAGGTGTCGCCGGCCAGGATGCGGCGCACGCGGTTCACATTCAACTCGCCGAATCGGTACATCTCGGGCTTCGACTCGACGGCCAGACCGTGGGCACGGATGGTTTGGGCGAGGTAAGGATCGCCTTCCTCGATCACCACGCAGCGCTCGACGCTGCGGACGAACTGCTCGATCTGCCCGAACGGGAGCGGATGGGTGAGGCCGAGCTTGAGCACCCGGGCGTCGGGCGCCGCTTCCCGCGCGTGCATGAAGGAGATTCCCGAAGTGATGATGCCCAACGGGCCGTTCCCGCCGGCGACGCGGTTCAAGGGGCTGGTTTCGCTCCAGGCGGCGATTTCGGCGAGTTTCTTCCGCAGCCGGTGATGGGCCGGCCGGGCGTAGGCGGGGATCATGACCCGGCTGCGCACGTCGCGCTGGAAGTTCGCGGCGGGCGGCGGGGGGATGTTGGCGCGCGGGGTGACGAGGGTCTTGGAATGGCAGACGCGGGTGGTGAGGCGATACAGCACGGGGATCTGCCAACGTTCGGAGAGATCGACGGCCGCGAAGAGGAAATCGTAGGCTTCCTGGGAATCGGACGGCTCGAGCATCGGCACAGCGGCGGCAACGGCGAAGTGGCGGTTGTCCTGCTCATTCTGGCTGGAGGCCAGGCCGGGGTCGTCGGCCGAGATGACGATGAGGGCGCCGGTCACGCCGGTGTAGGCGGCGGTGAACAGCGGATCGGCGGCGACATTCAGGCCCACGTGTTTCATGGTGGCCATGGCGCGCGCGCCGCCGAACGCAGCGCCGAGGGCGACCTCGAGCGCCACCTTCTCGTTGGGCGACCATTGGGCGCGGCCGCCTTGTTCGGAGAAGGCCTCGAGGATTTCGGTCGAGGGCGTGCCGGGATACCCGGCGCCGAGCGCCACGCCGGCGTGGCGGGCGGCCAAGGCGATCGCCTCATCGCCGCTCAAGAGGAGTCGGGAGTCTGACATTGTCGGGATGCTTCAGAAAACCGGCCCGTTTGCCAATGAAATTCAATACTTTCGCTTTACAGCGCGGTCGCGGCCGCTATGATGCCGCGCGTTCATCGGGTCAGCAAGGGACAGGCACGCCAGTCGCGTGCCGCCGCCCCGTGGCCGGAATGAGCCGCGGGCGTCCTCCTGGCTGGGCCGGTGAGATTGATCGGACAGAAGCCGAAACTCAGACCTGATCCCTGATCCAACCCAAGACTCACTCCGTCGGTAGAAACCATGAAAGCCATCGCCACCCTCGCGATCCTCAGCCTGACGGCTGCGGTCCTGCACGCCCAAACCAATGCACCCGCCGCGAAAGCCGCGGCCGCCGCGCCGCCACCGGCGGCCCCAAGCGCCTTCGAGAAGTTCACCCAGGACACGAAGAAGCCGACCGACTGGCTGACCTGGGACGGCGACCTGCGGGTTCGGAATGAGTACTTTAACAATGCCATCAGCCTGACCGACACTGCGGTTGGACATGAGCAGGACGTCATCCGATTCCGCGGGCGGTTGTGGGCCACCGCCACCCCTGTCGATGGACTGAGCTTCAACACACGCCTTTCCGCAGAGCCCCGCGAGTTTCTGAAACCGTCATTTGCCTCAAGCTTCAGGTCACCTCCCGCCACGGGTAGTGGACGAACTGGGATGGAATGGCGCTACGGCATCTTCGACATCCTGAACCTGAAGTGGACCAATGCCTTCAACCAGCCGCTCTCAATCACGGCCGGACGCCAGGACATCATGTTCGGCGACTATTATGACTGGTGGCTGGTGTTGGACGGCACGCCCGGCGATGGCTCCTGGACGTTCTTCCTGGACAGTGTGCGGGTGTCGTTTGACGCGAAGGAACTCAAAACCAAGTTCGACCTGATCGCCCTATACCAGAGCGCCCGGCCGGGCGATTGGCTCCCCACGCTCGATAACTCGGGTCCCACCACCAGCAACCCGAGTGGTTACGGCTTGACGGAACAGAACGAGGCCGGCGCCATTCTCTACGCCTCGAACAAGTCGCTGAAGAACACCCAGATCGACGGCTATTTCATCTACAAAGGCGACAGTAAAGAGTTCGCCAACGGCGATAACGCCGACATCTACACCCTCGGCGCCAAGGTCACCGGCACGCCGGCGGAGCATTGGCAATACTCGGTTGAAGGCGCCTACCAGTTTGGGACGAAGGAAGACCGGATACTGGGGACCTTCGCGGAGCGCGACATCAGGGCGTATGGCGGCAAGCTCAAGGCCAGTTACCTCTTTAAGGACAAGCTGAACAACCAGGTCAGCTTGGTCGGCGAGTTTCTCTCGGGCGATGATCCGAATACCACCGGCACGGACGAGATGTTCGATGTCCTCTGGGGACGTTGGCCCCGGTGGAGCGAACTCTACATTTATTCCTACATCATGGAAAACGGTGGCAAGATCGCCCAACTGAACAACCTGGGGCGCATCGGGCCCAGTTGGACTCTGAGTCCCATCAAGAACATGTCGCTGAGTGTGATGTACAACGCCTTGTTCGCCCCTGAGGACCCCAGTCGGCAGCGCGACCTTAATCCTGCTTTGCCGGGAGTTCAGAATAACCTGTTCAGCTACGACGGCAACTTCCGCGGTCACTACCTGCAAACCGTGCTCAAGCACACGTTCAACAAGCACCTGAACGCGCACCTGTGGGCGGAGTTCGTCTGGGAAGGCGACTATTACGCCCAGCGCGACATGATGTCGTTCCTGCGGGGCGAAGTGTATTTGACCTGGTAGAGCCCGCTCCTGGCTCCAGGACGCACCAGAGACGGCGTTGCCGCCTTCTGCTGCGGATGGCTCAGTTCGGTGGCTGCCAAGCGGTTGCCCGGCCTACCCCTGCGTTTTCGGTTCCGTTCTGGCGGCGGACGGTGTTAAATCCAGCCCATGAACACGCGGCAAGCCGCCGTCCGGCGCATCACCCGGGAGACGCGCATCTCCCTCCGCCTGCAGATTGACGGGGGAGGCCGGGCGTCCATCCAGACCGGCATCCCCTTCTTCGATCACATGCTGACGCTGTTCGCCAGACACGCCGTGGTGGACCTCCGTCTCCGTTGTCATGGCGATCTCGCGGTCGATGCCCATCACACGGTCGAGGATTGCGGGATCGCCCTGGGCCAGGCGTTCCTTCAAGCGTTGGGCGAGAAGCGGGGTGTTCGCCGATACGGTACCGGGTTCGATCCGCGCAATCCCTTCACCGGTGAGGCCTACGTGCCGATGGACGAGTGCCTGGTGCGGTGTGTGATCGATTTCAGCGGCCGGCCGTACTTGGTCTGGCGGGGCCTGAACTCGTTCGCTCACAAGCGGATCACCACCGCCGAGAAGCAGCAGGACTTGTCGTCTGCCTTCCGGTTCGGGCTGGCGCGCGAGTTCTTTCAGGCGTTTGCCAACGAGGCCCGCTGCAACCTGCATCTGGAGCTGCTTTACGGCGACGAGCCACACCACGTCGTCGAGGCCCTGTTCAAGGCCTTCGCGAAAGCGGTGGACTTTGCCTGCCAGCGCGATTCCCGCATTGCGGGCGCAGCGCCCAGCACCAAGGGCCAGCTCTAGCAGTTGAATAGGCAGGCGCCGGGGCGCGTCGAACCCATGTCGCAACCGATCCAGCACGCGCAGGCGGACGAAGCGGTGCTGATCCGGGCCGCTCAGGATGGTGACATGGCGGCGTTCGAGGAACTGGTCGCCCGGCACCGGGATAAGGCGTACGCCCGGGCGTTCAGTATTCTGCGGAATGAGGACGATGCGCTGGACGTGACCCAGGAGGCCTGGGTGAAGATTTGGCAGCGGTTGAAACAGTTTCACGGGGATTCGAGCTTCGCCACCTGGGTGACGCGGATCGTGATCAATCTCTGCCTGGACCAGTTGCGGAAGCAGAAGCGGCTCCAGGCGGAGTCGATCGAGCAGTTGGACGAGGACGCGGGCGGGGTCGAACGATTGATGCCGGCGGTCATCTTGAATCCGACCGAGCGACTGGAACGTAGCGAGCTGCGGCGGCGGATCGACGAGGCCCTGGCCAAGATGTCGGTCGAACATCGGACCGCCTTGGTGTTGCATGAATTTGAAGAGCTGGAATACAAAGAAGTGGCCCGCCGGATGGGGTGTTCCATCGGGACGGTCATGTCGCGCCTGTTCTACGCCCGGCGCAAGCTGGCCGTGCTCCTGGCCGGGCTGAAACGCGAAGAGTTCACATGAAAGACCTCCCAACCGCCTTGAAGCTGCAGGCCCACTTGGATGGCGAACTGGCGCCGGACGAGGCCCGTGAAGTCGTTTCGCTGCTGCAGCGCGACGCCGAGGCCCGCGCGTTGTTCGACGAGCTCAAAGGCACCCGGCGGGTGCTCGCCGCCAACGAACCCGAGATCGAAGTGCCAGAGTCGCGGGAGTTCTACTGGTCGAAGATCCGGCGCGAGCTGGAGCGGTTGGAACGCGAGCCGCAAGTGCGCCCCCAGCGGGTATGGGGCATCGCCCGATGGCTTCGCCTGGCACTCCCCGTCTGTGCCGTTCTCGTGTTCGCGGTGGTGATGCTACATCGGTCTGCGTTCGCCCCGGGCCCCGGCTCGCCTCTCTTCGCCGTAGGGGATGAAATCGAGACCCCCTTGGAAGAGTTGAACTCCTTCACCTTCCGGTCGGAGTCGGCCCGCATGACGGTCGTGTGGGTCAGCGATTCGTTCGTCAACTGAGCACCGCTTTGACCTGCCCCCTCAACTCCCAGCCATGTCTCTAAATCACCGCCACCCGTTCCTCCTTCACAGTCTGCTTGCCTTGCTGGCCCTGCAGTTGACCGGTCTGCCGTCCGCCCCGGCGGCAAGAAGCGACCTGCACGTGCAGGCGCAGCTCGTCTGGGGCACCGACGGCGACAAGCCGCCGGATCCGGGCGTGAAGCGACTGGACGAAGCGACCCGGAAGAAACTCGGCAGTGTCTTCAAGTGGAAGAACTACTTCGAAGTGGACCGACAGAACTTCAAGGTGACGCTGTCCGCGAAGAATCGCGTCCGACTCAGCCCCAAATGCGAAGTGGAGGTGCAGAACCTCGGCGGCTCACAGGTCGAAGTGAAGCTGTACGGTGAAGGGAAAATGGTCGTCAAGAAACGACAGGTCCTCAAGGCTGGTGAGTTACTGATTCTGGCCGGTGACGACAAGAACCAGAACGCCTGGTTCGTGATCATCACGCCCTCCAGCCGTTGAGCAAGAGCGCACCGGTCACCGCGGTTTCCAGGCTCCAAACCCCGGCTCTCAGATTCAGCCGGATCAACGAGGCCCAGCAAGGCCGAGGCACCGGGTGCCCGAGCCATTGAAAGACGACCCGCATCCGCACCTGCGCCAACCCGGCCCAACCCAATACCTTTGGCTATCATTTCCTGGACGCCCCAACTAATGGTGTTTTCGCCCCGGTTCCGGCTCAAATAAAGGTTGTCTTCACCTCCCGGTCTTTCTACCCTTTGGCCGGTGATTCTGACGGTGGGCAAACGAGGTTGGCCCGGTCCTTTTCAGTATGCCGAAAGAAGCTGATTTGCCAGAAGTGAAGCTCGGGCCGACTGGCCCTCGCGGCGACGCGAAATACGACGCCTCCAAGATCGACAAACTCGAGGGTTTGGAGGCCGTCCGGAAGCGCCCGGGCATGTACATCGGCGACCCCGATGAGCGTGGGCTCCATCATTGCGTCTTCGAGGTGCTCGACAACTCGATCGACGAACATCTCGCCGGCTACTGCAACCGGATCGACGTGACCATCCACATGGACGGCTCCTGCTCCATCCGGGACGATGGCCGCGGCATTCCGGTGGACATCCATCCCAAGTGGAAGATGCCGGCGGTCGAGTTGGTGCTGACGAACCTCCATGCCGGCGGCAAGTTCGGCCAGGGCGCCTACAAGTACTCGGGCGGTCTCCACGGCGTCGGCGCCAAGTGCGTCAACGCCCTCTCCGATTGGTTCAAGGTCGAGGTCTCCCGCGACGGCCAGGTCTATTACATGGAGTTCGCCCGCGGCCTAACCATCAAGAAACTCGAGGTGATCGGCAAGTCGAAGCAGACCGGTACGCTCGTGACCTTCAAGCCCGACCCGACGATCTTCACGATCACCACCGAGTTCAAGTTCGACATGCTGGCCAACCGGCTCCGCGAGCTGGCCTTCCTGAATCCCGGCGTCGAAATCCTGCTCGCGGATGAACGGGAGGAGGACAAGAACGAACGGTTCTTCTATCGCGACGGCATCGAGCAGTTCGTCCGGCAACTGGGCCGCAACAAGCAGGTGCTCCATCCCAAGCCCATCGCCCTGTCAGCCAAGAAGGACGAAGTGTTCGTGGACTGTGTCCTGCAATACAACGACAGCTACAACGACCAGATCCTCTGCTTCGCCAACTCGATCGCCAATCCTGACGGCGGCACCCACCTGACCGGTTTCCGCACGGCCCTGACCCGCGCGATCAACCAGTACGCCCGCGGCAACAACCTGCTGAAGGAAAAAGACCCCAACATCTCCGGCGACGACGTCCGCGAAGGATTGGTCTGCGTGCTGAGCATCAAGCTGCCGAACCCGCGCTTCGAGTCCCAGACCAAGGTCAAGCTCGTCAACACCGAGATCGAGGGTCTCGTGTCCTCCGTCGTCTATGACGGTCTGATGACCTTCTTCGACGCCAACCCGGGCGTGGCCAAGAAGTCGGTCGAGAAATCTCTATTGGCCGCCCGGGCCCGCGAAGCCGCCCGCAAGGCGCGCGAAACCGTCCGTAAAGGCGCCCTCACGGGCGGCGGCCTCCCCGGCAAGCTAGCGGATTGCTCGGACCGCGATCCGGCGAACACCGAGTTGTTCATCGTCGAGGGCGACTCGGCCGGGGGCTCGGCCAAGCAGGGCCGCGACCGGAAGTTCCAGGCCATCCTCCCCATCCGCGGCAAACTCATCAACGTCGAGAAGGCCCGCTTGAACAAGGTCCTCGATAACACCGAGATTCGCACGATGATCACCGCCATCGGCACCGGCATCGGCGATGGCGAGGGCGAAGGCGCCTTCAACCTCGAGAAACTGCGCTACCACAAGGTCGTCATCATGACCGACGCCGACGTGGACGGCTCGCACATCCGCACGCTCCTGCTCACGTTCTTCTACCGGCAGATGCCGTTGTTGATCAAACAGGGCTTCGTCTATATCGCCCAGCCGCCGCTCTATCAGATCGCCCGCAAGAAACGCGTCGAGTACGTCGAGGACGACCCTCAGCTCAACCGGATTCTCATCCAGCTCGGCACCGAGGACGTGCGGCTGCGGAACCTGGCCGACAACAAGGAAACCGCCCAGAAGCCGCTGGCCGAAATCCTCGAGCTGCTCGAATCGCTGGACAAATACGCCCGCGCCCTCCGCCGGCACGGCGGGGACTTTTCCGACTACGTCGAGCACCGGCACAAGAAAACCCAGGAGCTCCCGCGCCACCTCGTCAAGGTGCGCGAGGGCAACGAGGAGACCGTCCACTATTTCCAGGATGAGACGGACCTGCGCAAGTTCAGCGAGGCGAACCCCGACCTCAAGCTGTTCGGCGAGGTCGAGTCGGACACGTCATTCATGGAGAAGGCGAAGAACGGCCAGAGCCGCCGCGGCCGGCACGTCGAACTGCATGAAAGCAAGGCCATCGGCGAACTGCTGCAGAAACTGGCCAAGAAAGGCTTCAGCATCGAACACTACGCCGCGCAGGACCAGCCGTTGTTCGAGTTGGTGGAGGGCGAGGGCGACCAGGCCAAGGTCAAGCCGCTCTGCTCGATCCCGGACATCCTCGCCGGCATCAAGGAGGTTGGCCGCCGCGGGCTCCAGATCAAGCGCTTCAAGGGCTTGGGCGAAATGAATCCCAAGGAGCTGTTTGAAACCACGATGGACCCCACCAAACGCAAGCTGCTCCGCATCGACCTCACGGACGCCGTCGAGGCCGAGGAGATGTTCACCAAGCTCATGGGCGACGAGGTCGAGCCTCGCCGCCAGTTCATTGAGGACAACGCCCTGAACGTCCGCAATCTCGATATTTGAAACCGGGAGGCGCCGGCGAGACCGCGGTCCGCCGGGAGCCGCCCCGCTTCGCCCCGTTCCCCGCTATGCCCGATCCGAAAGAGCCCAACCAGTTGCCGGTCGCGACCACGCCGCTGTTCGCGGCCGGCGAGAAGATCGCCAAGATCAATGTCGCCGAGGAGATCAAGAACTCCTTCCTGGACTACTCGATGTCCGTGATCATTTCCCGGGCGCTCCCGGACGTCCGGGACGGCTTGAAGCCCTCGCAGCGGCGCATCCTCTACGCCATTCACGAGCTGGGGCTCTACCCGCCGCGCAAGCACATGAAGTGCGCCAAGATTTGCGGCGATACCTCCGGCAATTACCACCCGCACGGCGAGGCCGTCATCTATCCCACCCTGGTCCACATGGCCCAACCGTGGGCGATGCGCGAACGCCTCATTGATCCCCAGGGCAATTTCGGTTCCGTGGAAGGCGACCCCCCGGCGGCCATGCGTTACACCGAGGCGCGCCTCACCCCGCTCGGCGGCGTGCTCATGGAGGACATGGACAAGGACACGGTGGATTTCGTCCCGAACTACGACGAACGCCTCACCGAACCGGTCGTGTTCCCCGCGGCCTTCCCCAATCTCCTCGTCAACGGCGGCACCGGCATCGCCGTCGGCATGGCCACCAACATCCCGCCGCACAACCTCGGCGAGATCATCGACGGCATCTGCGCCCAGATCGACAACCCCAACATCACGATCCCGCAGTTGATGAAGCTGGTGAAGGGGCCGGACTTCCCCACCGGTTGCATGGTCTGCGGCATGGACGGGATCAAGCAGTATTTCACCACCGGCCGCGGCAGCGTCAAGGTGCGCGGCCGGGTGGGTGTCGAGGAACTCAAGGGCGGTCGCGAGCAGATCGTCATCACCGAGATTCCCTTTGGCGTGAACCGCGCCGTGCTGGTCGAGCGCATCGCCGATCTGGTCAACGAGAAGACCGTCGGGCTCACCGACATCACCAACGTCCGCGACGAGTCGGACGAGAACACACGGGTGGTCGTCGAGCTCAAGCGGGACGCCATCGCGAAGGTGGTGATCAACAACCTGTTCCAGCACACCCAGCTCGAGACCTCGTTCGCGGCGAACCTGCTCTCCATCGATCACGGCCGGCCCAAGACGCTCAACCTCAAGGAGCTCATCAACTGCTACATCGAGCACCGGCGCGAGGTCGTCCTGCGCCGCACCCGGTTCGAGCTCCGGAAGGCCGAGGACCGCGCCGAGACGCTCGAGGGTTACCTGATCGCGCTGGCGAACCTCGATGAGTTCATCCACATCATCCGTTCGAGCAGGACGCGCGAGGAGGCCAAGGTCAAGCTGCTGGCCTTCGAGTGGACCAAGGGCCAGGTGCAGAAGTGGGGCATCCTGATCCGCAGCGAGACCCGTCTCGTCAGCGGCCGCTATGCGCTCACCGAGCGCCAGGTGGACGAGATCCTCAACCTGCGCCTCTACCAGCTCACGGGGTTGGAAATCGACAAGGTCGAAACCGAATACAAGCAGTTGCTCGACCGGATCAAGGACCTGCTCGACGTCCTGGCCAAGGAAGCCCGCGTCCTGACGATCATCAAGAACGAGCTCAAGGCGATCAAAGAGAAGCACGCCACGCCGCGCCTGACGGACCTGGTGCCCGACGAAGGCGAGATTGCCATCGAGGACCTCATCGCCAATGAAGGCGTCATCATCACGCTGACCCACAACAGCCTGATCAAGCGCACCAACGTCAGCTCCTACCGCGCCCAGCGCCGTGGCGGCAAGGGCGTCATCGGCATGACCACGCGCGAGAGCTCGACCGTCGAAGGCGAGGCGGCCGACTTCATCGAGCACCTCTTCACGGCGAGCACGCACGACTACCTGATGTTCTTCACGAACACCGGCCGGGTCTATGTCGAGCGCGTCCACGAGATCCCGGACATGGGCCGCGCCGCCAAGGGGCGCAGCATCGCCAACCTGCTCGAGCTGAAACCCGAGGAGAAGGTCGCCGCGCTCATCCGCATCCTGTCCAAGATGGGCCCGAACAAGGAAGACCTCACCTGGCAGCAGCCCGGCTTCCTCTTCTTCGCCACACAGCAGGGCACGGTCAAGAAGACCGCGGTCGAGGAATTCGCCAACGTGCGCAAGGGCGGCATCATTGCCATCACCATCGAACCCGGCGACACGCTCATTGACGTGAAGCTGACCACCGGCCACAACGAGGTCGTCCTCATCACCCACGACGGCATGAGCATCCGCTTCAACGGGGAGGACGTGCGTTCGATGGGCCGGCCGGCCGCCGGCGTGAACGGGATCCGCCTCTCGAAGGGCGACTCGGTGGTCGCGCTGGCCGTGGTGGTTCCCGACGCGACGTTGCTGGTGGCCGGCGAGAACGGCATCGGCAAGCGCACTGCATTCGACGAATACCGAGTCCAATCCCGCGCCGGCAAGGGCATCATCACCATGAAGACCACCGAGAAGACCGGCAACGTGGTCGGCGCGCTCACCGTGCACGACGCGGACGAGATCATGCTCATCACCGTGGGCGGGCAGATGGTGCGCACGTCCGTCAAGGACATCCGCGAGGCGGGCCGGAACACCCAGGGCGTCAAGCTCATCAACCTGGACGGGAAGGACAAGCTCCAGGCCATCGCGCCGGTCATTAGCGAAGAAAAAGGCGACGAGGAATCGCCGGCGGCGTAGTCGCCTCTCCGAAATGTAGGAGCCGAGGTGACGAGGCTCTGTCTCCGGGCCTTCGAGCTGGGCGATAGTCACCGCCACGCCGGCAGTCCCACTTCCAACCTTCAACCTTCAACCTTCAACCTTGAACGCCTGCTGACTCACCGCGCCGCGGACTGTGGACCGCCCGTGCGTCCGCCTGCCTCCTTGACATCGTCTGCCGCCCGTCGCACGTTCCTCCCGAAGCCAGAATGAAGCCGGGAACGATTCCAACGTGGTCGGTTGAAACCGACTTGACCGGGAAACCCTCCCCAGGAGGCAAGTCGTTAGGGAGGGGCACGAATGAATGACAACGAGTCAATCCTCGCAGAGCTGCGGAGGATAGCGGCTTGGGCCGACATGCAGCGCAAGATGACCAAATGGTCACTCATCGTCGTTGCCATCTTCATTCCAGCCATAATTGTTTTCGGCGTCTGGATGGAACACCGATCGAAGACAGAAATCGAAGACCTCGGGGCTGCCGGGAAACCAGACTGGTACGACGTGGACCGGAATACGCGTCTTGGAGATTTCGCTAAGGCAATACAAGCGGGTGAGGAACTGACAAGGAAAACACCACAGCACCCCGAAGCCCATCGACGGTTGGCTGCGGTGTACTTGGCAGCGGGCAGGATCGACAAGGCCAGGGAGCACTATGCGGAAGCGTTTCGGCTGTTTCCTTCCGAAGAGAACGAGAGATTGCTGGTCGCGATAGATAAGAGAATCAAAGCAGAGGCTCCAAATGACGCCGCAGCGAACGGGAGCCAGCCGGTTCGCCCAGAGACAAATCGAACAACATCCGCGGCTGGTTCCCGTCGCTGACATATGCGTTAGCCAAGAAAGATGGACCACGAACGCAGAACAGGAGGTCGCGAGACCTGGCACCGTTTACGAGAATGGGACAAGGCACAATCGGAGTCCGAGCGCCTTGCAGCGCGTCTTCTTCCGATCGAAGGCTTTCTCGGTATCGACCCTTCGCATCCGCTCGGCGGACCAGACGGCGGAAAAGATGTTGCCTGCAAGCGCGACGGCAAAGACTGGATTGTGGCCACCTATTTTCCGCGCGGGCAGCAAGCAGACTCTGCGATACGCGTGAAGTTCGCCGATGATGCGAAGAAGATCAAAGACCTGAAAGCAGATGGGATGGTGTTTTTCACAAACCAAGAGCTCGTATTGGGAATGCGAGTGGAGTTGGAGGACTCGGTCGCTCCTCTTGCTTGCGACATCTACCATCTTGAGCGGATCGCCTCATGTCTCGATACACCCAGAGGATACGGCCTGAGATTGGAGTTTCTGTCGATCCACATGACCAGGGAGGAGCAGGTCAGCTATTTCAATGACCGTGACAAAATGCTTCTCGAGATTCAGACTAACGTCGCGTCGCTGGTAGAGAAGAAGAAGCCGTCATCGGGAATCTCCACCGTATACGTTGACTCCCACCAATACGACCAACTCTACCACACGTCCATTTTGGGATCACGCCTGATGGAGTGCAGCAAGTGTGGGGAGATTTTTCGAGCGTCTCGTTCTACGCTTTCCACCGTCAGTGCGTTGTTCCCCCAGTCGATTGAGACCGTCACTTGCCCAGAGTGCGGCAAGGTCCAGGCGTTCCGATGAAAGAGGCTAATCGGGTCGCCGGGTGGATTGCCCCCTGGCACCCATACCACCGGACAGGCGGGTTCCCGACGGATCGGGATTCCTGACAATCCCGAAGGATCACGCAGCACTCGTTTTCCGCCCCGCGGGCTCTGGACTCGCCTCGGCCGTTCGGCGTCATCGACAGAGCCAGCCTTTGCCCCGTCACCGCTCTCCAAACGCTGGGGAGAGGACGGCACGCCACCTCTGGCCGCGAGGTTTTGGAGTGCGGCGACGGGGTTCTGGGGGAGTCGCCGCTTTGGGATCGCATGGGGCGGGTCCGAGGTCCGAAGGTCACGCCTCCCGTCCCACCGCAAAGCGGTGACTGCGCTTTGCTCCGTCACCGCAGTCCAAACGCTGGCGCGACTTCCCACGCCCAGAGACATGCGGCCGACATTGCCGTTCCGCTGCGCGTCCGGCGGTTCCTCACAGTCCCGAAGGATAACGCAGCACTCGTTGTCTGCCCAACCGGCTCAGCCCTTCGGCCTCATCGCCAGCCCCAGTACAACCAGGGTCGCGACTTCCTGCCTAGTTTGGCCCTCGCTGTGTGGTGCCAGGGATAGACGCGGGCGGGAGCCGTGAGATTGGCGGCAGCAGGCTTTTCGAGTTGGACGCGGCCCAGCCCTGGAGCGTATGTTCTGACCGTTGATATGAGGATCGAGCTTGGTCGAGAAGAGGGCGGGCGTTGGCTGACCGAGATTCTTGAGCTTCCCGGCGTGATGGCTTACGGGCAGACTCAGGAGGAAGCGCTTGCGAAGGTCAAAGCCCTCGCTTTGCGCGTCATGGCTGATCGCTTGGAGCACGGCGAGTCGATATGAGAGGTCTGATGACCGTGTTCCCGCACAGGGGACTTCCACCCCATCAGTCCAGGCCCATGTCAGGCGCACACCAACCGCTCCACCCAGCAGCCACCCCGCGCCTCCGTGTGTGGAGTGGTCCCGGAGACTCGGACGCCGGATCGGCTGCCGGCGCCTCGTTCCCGGTGGCTGTGGGTGAGGTGATCGTTCGGCGACACAAGCCAGACGATCCAGAATCTGGTACTGTTTACGACGGTGGCCGAGGAACATGAGGAATTTGGACGTGATCGATCAAACACTAGCGCAAGCCGCTGAAAACCGCGCCCTAATCGAGCGGGCGTTGGCCCGCAGCCGGACGATGGCGGATCTCGTAAGAGTAATCCAACCGCCGGTGTTTCTCTCGGTTCTTGAGAGACTCGCCAAGGCGATCCAACCGCCACGGCACTTAGCGGCGATCGCGGAAATTGCCAACGCGATGCAGCCTCCGACACACCTGACCGTTGTTTCCCAGATGATGACAGCGATGCAACGCGAACAGCGGCTATTCGCTGAGCTTACCCTTTCGCAGCGTATTCCTGCCGACGTCACGAAACAGATGGCCCAGATGCGTGCTCTCAGTGAAAGCATCACCACGCCGTACCGAGCGATTGAAGAAATGATGCGCTCACAGGCGTCCGTTTTTGAGGGGTTACGGACGCGTGTTGCCGCATTGGACGCCATGAAG
>Ga0315274_10002771_pt1 | contig 26184 bp, 14 predicted proteins | sample YL17G02_20_MG_FD_203700 | JGI IMG/M metagenome (GOLD analysis project Ga0315274, IMG submission 203700) | Sediment microbial communities from Yellowstone Lake, YNP, Wyoming, USA - YL17G02_20 | ecosystem: Environmental > Aquatic > Freshwater > Lake > Sediment | place: USA: Wyoming | collected...
GATCCCCATATGGGTCCGGGCGGATCTGGGGATATACACGAGTTCCTGCATTGGGTCGGGAGTTCCATTGGCCGGCCGGTCGTAGGGGGTGAGGTCGTTGGCGCCCCTGAAAGGCTGTCGTGGTTCGAAGGCCCCCGTCTGCTTGACGCCGAACGGCAGACTGTGTTCCCATTGCCCCAAGATCAAGTGGACCTCGTCCTGAAGCACATCACGGAGCAGACAGGCCTGACGTTCACTGAAGAAGTCCGTAACGTGCGGATCCTCTTTGTTGAGGAAGACAAGCCAGAAGGAGCAGAAGAACACAAGGAGCGGACTGGCTCCGAATCTCTGTCCTCGGTCCCGGGAATCAGACCTGCCGAGGGAGATGGTAAGGTCGGCCAAGCCGGGGCGGCCGGTGAGGCAGGCAATCGGGCCAAGGATGAGGCAACTGTAAAGGGGGCCGTCAAGGAGTTCTGGGAGGCCGCCGCTGCGAGGGATATTGACCGCCTGGCTCGGGCCTCCCCCATGGTGCGGCTGCTGGCTGTTAAGCCGCAAGCTACACCTGAGAAGCTTCTGTCGCAGTTGGAGGGACAAAAGGAATCCTCGGAGGGCAAGGGGACCGACCTGGCGAGCATAGTCCGGGTTGACATAGACAACGAAGTCGGAGATGCCCTGGCGTTCGCCGTCGAGCCTGCCGATGGACGCAACGGCCCATGGTACTATTTGCGAAAGGACAAAGATGCCTGGCTGATCTACATATTCGAAAACTGGGACACGCCTACGGTCCAGGAACTGTTCGCCAGGTGCAGAGAGGCAATGCCCAAGCTGACCGACGAGGACGCGCTCGCCAAGGCGGCCGATGCCAAGGCGAAGTCGGACATGCTTACGAACTTGCACCAGCTCGGCTTGGCCTTCGCGATGTACGCCGCGGACCACGCCGGTGAGTGGCCGGCCGACGTGGAGACGCTGGAGAAGTTGGGCTATCTGGGAGAGGGCAAGACAATCAAGTCTCTCGCTTACGAAGGCGCCACGCTTCGGTATGTCGGGCCCCAAGTGAAGGATTTGATGGAGGTGGTGGTGTACTACTGGCCGCCTCTGAAAGGAGGCGTGGCGGCGCTGTTCCGGGACACTCACGCGGAGTGGATTCCGCTCCAGCAGGACGGCAGCCTTGTCAACCCCTACACCAGCACCGTGATCGAGCCCCCACAGACCGCCAAATCCACCTTCGGCCCGGTGATCGAGCGGGTGCTCAACGACGACGACGAGAAGACGGACATCTTCATTGACTTCGACACCGGGAAGCTCACTTCGCGCCCGGAGTTCCAGCCGAAGGGGTGGGACGAGGTTCTGGCGTGGATCAGGGGGGAGGGCATTGACGCGATGTGTGCTCTCAACCCGGAAGTCTGGACAGTCTCAGGTCTGGACATGGCCGTCGCACCTGTCCCGGCCCGGCGGTGGGACGTGATGTCGGCCGGCGATGTGCGGCAAGCCTTTACCTGGGTCGAGCCGGGTTCTGTCGCCTTCATGGACGCGAAGGGCGATCTGCCGCTGACCTACGTGTTCAAAACACGTGAGGGCGGGATGGGGATTCTACAGATACTGGAGGTCCGCCAGACTGCCCCCCGTGGCGTCAAGGTCCGCTACAAGATGGTGCAGCAACCAGCGCAGCCAGAGGCGAAAGCAGGGGAGCCAGCCGGGGGCGAGGCGCAGGAGGGGATCGAGCGGCGTGTGTACGACATCCGCGACCTGTGTTCCTACGCGCTGTCACAGGAAGCCCGGGCTGAGCGCAGCCGTCGGACACAGGAGGCCGTCAAGAGCGGGGAGGCTGTCGGCGGCGGCGCCGATGGGACAGTGGTTGGCGTGCGTCAGTCCCCAGAAGAAGAGCAACGGCGGCTCGAAGAGTACCGGAAGGCCGCTGAGAAAATCGCGAGGTTCCTCATCGACGACGTGTTCCATTCCGGCAAGTTCAGTCCGGACTCGCTTCCTGTGGCAGAGGGTGAGCTACCTCCTGAAGACCTCCCGTCGATCTCCCTGATGGCTGGCGTTCCCTGGGATCTGATTGTCCTCGCAACGCCTGAGCAGCACCAGCGGATGGAAGGGATCCTCAATGACATGCGCCAGGGCCATGCGCTTGAGGTCAATATCGAGGTCCACGCCTACGTGGTTAAACGCGGGCAGGTGCCGAGCGGCGAGGAGAAGTTCAGGAAATCCTGCGAGTCCCTGCTCGGTGTCAGCGCGGACGGCCTCGAAGTACACGCCGCTGGGGGAAGGCTGATCGCCGTCGGAGAGCCTCTCCCAGGTCGCGGCTCCCCATACGTGCAAGCGCTCAGTGAATCGGCGATGTGGGAGAGCGGGAACCCGAACGTGACAATCGCGTCCGGCCAGACCTTCGTGATTGAGAAAGCGTTCAAGGGGACGAAGTTCACTTCAACCGTCCCTGAGGACAGAAAGGGAGCCTTCGTGAGCCTTGTGGTTTCGGCTGCCCAAGACGATGCGCTCGAAGCCTATCGCGTGAGCCAATTCGTGCCTGACAGGCGAATGCTCGTCGTGGTTGATGAACGTCCTCTGGCTGGTGCGGCGGCATCAATCTGGGCGGGCGAAGAACAGGCCAAGAAGCTGGACCTCGAGGACTGCGCCGTTGTGCTCATGCTGCGCCCAACGGTGGTAATTGTGATGGAGGAAGAAGTCCAGCCTGCGAAACAGGAATGAGCCGCGTCTGCGCGCGGCGGCTTCTGCCGACTCTTCCGTCGGACAGGAAATGTGTCAGAACAGGCGGGACGGGACAATCCCTTGTGCAGGAGGAACAGGCATGAGGCCATTCAGACTGGGGCTCATTTGTCTTGCCCTGTGTGTGGGTGTGTCCTTGGCGTCCATCGTGGTCGAGACGAACAAGTGGTGGGATATTGATGCCCAGACCAGCTGGACAGCGGTGGTGTTGGCAGGATGGCTCGTGAGCCTCGGCTATGGGGTATCTCTGTCTCGTCGCCCACTGCGGCCAGTCGGGGTGGGCGCTGGGGCTGCCATCATAATGACCTGCGTAGCAGTGCCCTTGCTGGCGGGGTTTGGGCTCAAGGCAGCGGGAGTCCCGGTTCCTTGGCGGGCCCCCGTGTTTGTTGGCGGCATAGTCCTCAGCATTGTCTTGACTTGGCTGTTTCTGGCCGCGCTGATACTGGTTGGTGCTGGAGCAGCAAGAGCATCTACTGCCCTATGGCACGCCGTCAGACGCCATAGAGACGCAGCGTCTTCAGACGCGAGCGTGCCCTCTGAATAGCGTGGGCCTACAGCGGACTGAACTATCAGCACCGACTGCCAGCTTTCCCTGTCTCAGCGATCTCGTTGCGGCACAGAAGCGGGCGAGGGAGACGGGGGGTCGGCTGGATGCCTCTTGACTTGGTGCTGGGCATTCGCAGCCAGTGCAAGGCGGGGAGGAGCATGCTGCGCACTGCGCCGGCCGGCAAGCGATTCGGGTGAGGTATTCCGCGGGGGTCTATCCCGGTGTCGGAGCACACGACGATTCGCGCGGGCTTTCTTTCTTGACATTTCAGGCGTTGCGGTTACATTGGGGATGGTTTTGGGCGATTGTTGGGTTCTAGTGCAAAGCGGGGAAGGGGGATAGGGCGATGACCAGGAAAGGATTTACGCTGATTGAGCTGTCGGTGGTTGTGGCGGTCATTGTGATTCTTGCGGCGATGCTGATGCCGGCCTGCTCCGCCACTCGTCTGGCAGCGTACAAGGCTAGCTGCCAGGACAACATGCACGCGATAGGGCTGGGCTTCCAGATGTACAAGCAACGTTGGGAAAGGTTGGGCACGACCGGGTACCCCCACATCCCTGGTCCTACCAATCAGGATGGGTACATGTTGTCTGTCGAGTACTCCATGGGCTGCCTGTATCCGGACTTCGTGAAAAGCCCCACCACCTACGACTGTCCGGGTGACCCCAGCGACGCAACCGTTGCCCGGGACTTCGTGACCGGGTGGTACATGGAGGGTTGCGACTACGCGTTCGATGATTCGTGCACCCTCCTGCGTATTGACGCCGATGGCACTGTTGGTCAATGCGGCATGTGGGACAGCTTCCGTGTTCACCGGGAGGCTTTCACGAATACTTGGCCGCCGTTGGCAGGTCTGGCAGGAGAACTGTGTACTCAGGATCTCGACGTTGAATGCTACACGGCGCCGCCGTTCCCGCCGGACGCATTCAGGCCGCTCAAGAAGGACGCTAACCACGCCGGCGGTGCCAACCTGCTGTTCGGGGACAGCCACGTCGAGTGGCTTCCGCTGCAGGATAGCCCGATGTACCCGGCGCCGTACCATGCCTTCGAGACGACTATCGGCTTCATCCCGAACCCGTATATCACAGGCGACAACTGCATCTATGAGGCCGAGTGGAACCTGTTCGGCGACACCTACGTCCGCTACTACAACGGCCATCGGTGGCCCAGAAGGCCGGACGGCAAAAACGATTGCTGGCCCGGCTACAAGATTGACAGGTGCTTCACCCCTCGGGGCTGGTATTCATGTCCGTGAAGCGCGTTGTTGCCTCACTGTGACGGGCGAAGATTGCGACGGCCGGCGGGCGTCACGGAAATAGCACGGGCAGTCGCCGTACGGCGAACTGAGAATGACCAGCGCGCCAGAGAGGCCTATCCGGGCTGAAGACGTACAGGGCGTCAGCCGGTGGGGTAAGTTGTCAAATCACACGAAGCCCGGTGCTTGGCCTTTCATCTGAGCGCGTAGCGCGACAGCGTGTAGCCACGGGCGTGAGCCCGTGGGCTCAATTGTCGAATGTAGTCAAGCCCCCGCAGGGGGCGGCAGAAGCCTCCGGGAAAGTCTCTTAAACCCATTGTCACGAGTTTGCTTTCGCAATTCCAACGAACCTGGAGATTGCCATATCCGGCTGCACCCTCGCCAGCATGTGAACGTGGAACGTTTCTGTCGCCCCCTGCGGGGGCTTGAACGTGTCTTATCCCTGTAACCACGGGCTGACGCCCGTGGCTACATGCTGTCGCCCTTCGGGCTTGACAATCCTGTGTTCTCTCTGTCCTCTCCGGGCTGAAACATACTGGGGCGGATTCGCCCGTGCCAGCCGAGCCATCCGGTATACGTATCCCTGTTGGGCCACGCGTCGCGTCGCGCCGTTGCAATGCCTCCTCTGAAGCCTTATCCTACGGGGTCATTTTCGATGGTTCCGGGCAGTAGCAGTGGAGAGGCCCAGCAGCAGGTGTTGAACCGAGGTGCGGGCAATGGCTGAGAACGCGAAAACGGTGCTGGACGAGGAGCTGTTCCCGATCGTGGGCTGGGCGGGGCTGGAGGGCGAGATGCTCCGACCTGATACCATGCGCGATATGGCCGAGGCGGGATTCACCGTCAACCATGGCGGTGATGACTCCCGCGACCCGGTCGAGGTGCTCGACATCGCCCACGAGTCGGGCGTGCGCATGCTCTACAGAAACGAGATCTTCCATGTCGTTGACGATTTCAAGCTCACCGCGAGGAAGAAGCGGGAGATCGAGAAGCTCGTCGCGAAGATCAAGGATCATCCCGGCCTCTACATGTATTACCTGCGGGACGAGCCGAAGGTGCACGCGCTCGAGATCATCGGCAAGGTGGCGCGCTTCATCAAGGAGCTCGATCCCTACCATCTGTGCTACGTGAACCAAGTCGCGCCGTCCTGGACTCAGGGTGTGCCCACGATCGAAGAGTTCTACAAGCGCCTTTTCGAGGTGATGGACGTCGAGTTTCTGAGCTACGACCGCTATTCCATCCGCGTGGCCGACCAGGCGACTCTCGATGCTCACCCGAACGATCCCTGGTACTTCCCCCGGCATAAGCTGTACGTCAGGCCGGACTTCTATCAGCTTCTTGATTTCTGCCGGCGTATGGCGATGGCGCGCGGGGTGCCGTTCTGGGCGTTCACCAATGCCGTGCGGCACGGCTATCATCCGACGCCCACCGAGGGCCACATGCGTTTCCAGCTCATGGCCGATCTGGCCTACGGGGCCAGCGGGCTCCAGTACTTCACCTACGCGCACGACTGCGCGATGGTCAGGCTTGACGGCACGACGACCGAAACCTGGAAGATCGCGCGGCGGATCAACCGCGACGTGCACGCCTGGGCGCCCGTGCTAAGGAAGCTCCGCTCGATCGGCGTCGTCCACACCGGACCGCTATGGCCGGGGACCCAGTTCCCTCCGGATATGCCAGAGCACATGATTCCCGAAAGCGACCTCATCACTGCCGAGGGGGATCCGGTCGTGATCGGGCGTTTCCTGGGCCCGGACGACCAGGAATACCTGATCCTGGTGAGCAAGAACCCGTGCGAGTGGTCGGTGGTGCACCTGCGGCAGGCCAAACCCAAGCCGGTCTTCGAGTTCGACGTGAACACTGGCACGTTCCGCCGACCCTATCCTGACCTGCGCGACCGGCAGCCTTTGACCCTTGCGCCGGGCGAAGGAAGACTCCTGCGGCTGGGCGGCGAGGGCAAACAGGTTTTCTGAGCGGGCAGCCAGGTGTTCTGCGGATATCTTCCGAATGGGATGATCCCCGATGCCCCTCCGTCCGGTCATTTCCTCCGGGTCTTCACCAGTACGGTGGCGATACCGTAGGCCGGAATCGCCACGCTCACCGTATCGCCCGCCGACTTGGCAGTAGACTTCGGAGCGGGCCGCTCCATTATGTCCCCCTCCTGCGCGCTGCGGACCTCGCCCAGCAGCTTCCTGTCCAGCCTGATCCGGGCGGTCGTCCTCCTGCCTGCCGTCTCCAGGAGCCGCAGGACCAGCGCGTCTCCTTCCTCGGCTTTCTTCAGGCAGGAGAGGATGATGCTTTCGGGCGCAATGGAGGCGAACCGGCCCGTTGGGGGCAGCGGCCCGTTGTGGACGTCCGTCCCGACAACGCGCAAAGGGCGGTTGTGCGACTCGCCCAGGTGCATTGCCTCCGCCACCGTGCGCTCTCCGGCAAAGGGGCTGAGCGCCAGCCGGATCGAATGCTGGTTGATCTCTGGCAGCGGGTCGGGATCGTAGCTGCTGCGGATCAGGGTAAGGCGCAGCACGCTGCCGTCCAGCGAGTGGCCGTGCTTGGAGTCGTTCAGCAAGAGGCATCCGGCCTTCCGACGCCCGGACGTTCCCGTCACCTGCGCCCACCGGATCGCTGGCACCTCTTCGCCGGCGTTCAACGGGCGCTCGATGCTCCCGAACGGGATCTCGTATCGAGCCGAAGCATGGGCGAGCGCGAGCGGGAACGCCATGCGCAGGACGGGTACGCCGCGCTCGGGGCTGCCCCGCTCCAGCCACGTGGCCTCGATGTCAATGCACAGGCTCGGCTCGCCCGCGCGCAGTTCGTACTTCACGGCGAAGCTCGATTCGCCGAGGCGCATGTCCACCCTGACCGAAGCCGCATGAGGCCCCTTGGCGTCGCGCTTGACGGAGACGACCTGCAGGCGGCTGATCGGCCCAAGGGGGGCGAGCAGCCACGCGGTCATGCCGTGGTGCGCCTCCGTGGCGAACTCCAACACCGCGGCCGGGCGGGAGGGGTCAACAAGGTTGACTCCCGACGCCTTGTCCTTCAACATCCGGATTCCGCCGGAGTCCGGGTCAATGTCCACGGCGATCAAGTCATTTTCCATCCCGAAAGGCTCGGCCGTGCGCACTCCCGGCTGGGCCGCACCGGCCTCGGCCTCCACCATCGTGTAGAGGCTGTAGCCGAGACCGGGGACGCACTCGGCGGGGAAGGCGAGCCGGACGAAGCGGTGGCCCCAGAAGTGTCCCGCCTCCATCACTTGCGTTGGGAGCAGCTTGCCGGAAGGCGCGCGCGCCGAGAAGGTTGTCTTGCCCAGTTCGTCTGCGCCTCCGGGGGCATTGTCCCAGACGGTCGCCGTCACGACCTCGCTGCGGTCCCACGCGGATGGGTTGAAGACGACGAAGGGCCTCGCACCCTGTCCGCCGCTCTGCTCAGCCACGGACATCGAGCCGGTGCCCGAGCCCATGCCCGCGCCGGCGCCGAGCCCGGACCGGACGAAGAGCGCAGGCACTTCAGGCTCTTGCACGCTCAAAGAAGAGGTGTCCACCCTGGAGGCAAGGAACCGCAGCGCCTGTGTCTCCACCATCCCCGTCATCGCTGCGGTGTCCTGGAACTTGCCGTGGATGTAGGTGCGCGTGTCATGCACGCCTGAGCCGGGCAGTATGTCGTGGAAGTGGCCGAAGAGCGTGTTGCGCCACCCCTCGCGCAGCTCGTCCAGCGGGTAGTCCCAGCCGAAAGCGGCCCATGCAATCGCCGCCGGCCCCTCAGCGCAGCAAAGCTGGTTCTCGGCGTACCGGATGGACTTCTTGATGAGGCTCTGGCTGGTATAGCAGCCCTCGAACTCGAAGTTCAGCTCGCAGTCCAGCGTCGGCAGCCGGTCGCCGGCCTCCTCCAGGGTCCTGTAGAAGGGCTCCGTCGTGGAGAGTTTGACGTTCGGGAAGACGGGCCACGAGTCAAGGTCGTGGGCGCAGAGGATGTCGCGGCGCGTGGGGCCGCCGCCGTGGTCGCCCACACCATAGGCGCGCATCCACACATGCAGGCCGGTTTGCCTGGCGAAGTCCAGCAGCGACTGGCCGACCCCGGGCTCGATCTCTCCGTTGTACCAGCGGATTTCGCGGTTTACGAGCACGCGCGAACCGTCCGGCGCCTGCCACCAGAATACCGGCGGCCGGGCGGGCCCGTACGTCCCCGGACGGCAGCAGTAGTACCGCCGGACGCCGCCTCGGACAAGGTAGGACGGGATTGTGACCGCGTGGCCGAAAGTATCCGGCGACCAGTCAATCGTGACGTCTTCCGGCGACAGGCCGAACAGCTCCTTCATGTAACGCCTGGTGTACAGGAGGTGGCGGCAGAGGCTCTCGCCGCTCACCAGGTTCTTGTCCCCTTCGACCCAGTGGCTGGCGGCGACTTCCCACCTGCCCTCCTTGACGCGCCGGCGGATGCGCTTCAGCATCCCTGGGTTGAGCTTCTGCACGATGGCGTACACGCTTGCCTGGCTCTGCGTGAAGCAGAAGTCCGGGTACTCATCCATCAGGCGCAGGACAGTCGAGAAGGTGTCATTGGTTGTTGCCACGGTCTCCGGCCACGACCACATCCAGTTCATGTCAATGTGGGCATGCCCGACGCAATAGACCGTATACGTCTTGGCTGCCTTGCCGATGGGCGCCATGACGGCCTCGGCTTCCCGCACGGCGGCGCGGACGCTCTCTATGCTCCCGCCCATGTCCACGGCATCCACAATCTGCCCGGCCCTTGCGATCAGCTTCTTCCACCGCGCCGCCTTGTCGGGGTGAAGCTCGCACAGCCCCTCGGCGAACCGTGCCTGTGCAAGGAACCGCTCCAACTCGTACCGCATACGCGCCGTGGCGACGCTCAGCGCCTTCTCGATCTCTCTTCGGTTCATGCTTCCAACCTTTCCGCATAACGATGTGCACGACGTACCGGACCGGAAATCTCTGACCCAGCGCAAAGGCCCGCAATCATAGCGGCGAACGCCCCTCCGCGACAAGCAAACGCCGCTGCCGGCGTCCGCCAGTTCAATCCGTCATCCAGCCGGCGGTGATCATACTCCTGCCGCCACTCCTCCACCACATACCGTGCTCCCGCCAGCCTCAGCAACAGCTCCCGGTTCAGCAGCTCGTCCCTCAGTTTCCCGATGAACGACTCGCAGTATCCGTTTTCCCACGGACTGCCGGATGAAATGGGGATGAATGGCGTGGCGCCACGTACCGTCTATGCCGCCATGCGGCATTGGTCGCTTGATCTCAGCACGAAGCCCACGTGGGCGACCTGCGCATCCACGGGACAGCCAAGAAACAGGTCAAGGCCCTCACAGGCTGCGCAGCCTAATCGCGTCGCACTCTTAGAACATCTATTGTGCCACCGCCTGAAGGCGCCACAAGTCCGTCACTGTGCCCCATGTGCCGGGGGGCACGAAGCTCAGCGCATCGCGGGCGACTGTCGTGCCCGAAAAAAGGTCCGTCACCGTCATCGGCCGTGGCAGGTAGACGCGGTACGGGTAGTTATTCCGGTGGAGGGCCAGCAGGCTCCTGTTTGCGAAAACGACCGCGTCCGCCTCGTACCACACGTGGCATCCGGCAGTCCGGGCGATGGCGCGAAGTATCGGTGTGTTGTTGGGAGGGACGCCGAAGAACACAGACCGCCAGTTGCCGAATTCCTTCACGCAGGCTGCCGGCCGTCCTGTCAGCCGCCACACGCCGAGAATTCTGCTTCCGGCATCATCAGCTTCCAGGCACGGGCTCAGCAAGGCTCCGGTGCCGAGTGTCGTGGCCGCCCGGCAATCTGCTGTCAGATCATCTTCATAGTCCAGAATGTCAATCAGAGCAGGCTGCCGCTGCTCGTGGAGCCGAAAGCGAATTCCTGTAAGGGACGCGGCGTTGTCTGCCGAACATGCGTTCTGACTGAGCAAGCCGGCCTGGCCAACAAAGATCAGGGTGCGACCGTCGCCTTTGAGGCCGTCCACCAGTACCCGTTCAGCGTCGCTCAGGAACGTGGCGTTATGGAAGTAGATCACCTTATAGCGTCGTAGTTCCTCCAGACCCAGGTCTTCCATCATCCACCAGTCTATGGGTAAGCCTGCCCTGTATAGGTTACTGGTGGCCCGATCGCATTGCAGGTCGGTCAACTCGCGTGGAGCCACGTCATGCATTCGGCATAGCCGATGCCAGGCAGGGCTCTGTCCGCTTACTACCGCCGCGACCTCGGCAACGGATCCCATGTCCCAGTCCAGAGCCCGCCGTGCTACTGCGCTTTGGGCTCTGAACTCATCGAGCAGTTCCGGGCACGAGTACCATCCCTCTTCCGTGTCGCAGTACCACCATGCGGCCCCGTGAATGAGATGATGGGCGAACTCACGCCTGTAGACCGCCACCGACTCGGCAGCGGTGTTCAGCGGCCATGTATTCAGAACCATGGGCCCCGAGCGGTCCGTCTCGAACTTGGCCGCCACGGTTCCCGGGGTCAGATGCGTGCGCAGGTCCACTTCATTAAACAGAAGCTTGCCCGCTGCCTGAACGCTTTCGGCCGGGAGCATGAAGCTGCCCGGCCCACCCGGCTCGCGGTTGTCGTAGCTGGTGATGCCGGTCACGAAGTCAATGTCCGGTGATTCAAGCAGTTTCCGCAGTCCTGTATGGGCATTGTTGACAACGGAGTTCAGCATGCCCGTCTGCCAGAGCAAGTAGCCATAGAAGCTGCCTGTCAGCCGCCGCCGCTGAGTGGCTTCCTTTACCACGCGGCAGAAGTGCAGGAGCGTCCCTGCGCACAATTCGGAGAGGAAGGTGTCGTAATCGACGGCCGGCCGATCAAGGGCTGGATCGCGCAAGAGGCCTTTATGAGACAGGCGCCTTTCATGCTCCTCCGGAATCCGGGCAGACTCGAAGGTCACCGAAGCCATATTCCATGCCATGGCGAGGCATCCATCATCCCTGTACTTCTCCCTGAGCCACTCGCGAAAAGCCCTGAGGGCAGGGAGGCTGTAGTCGGGAACTCTTCCGTGCTGGGCGCCCCAGTACACCCACTCTTCGCTGCCGCCCGAGTTCAGCATGTACCCGAGCACGCGGTCAGCATACGGGCCGTTCTCCACGTAGCTGACAAGTCGGCGGATTACTTCCGAGACATCTTCCCGCCAACGGAGCGAGGCCATTGACGCCTCCGCGAGGTTGCCGTGCCCTTCCGTGGGTTCCGGGGGCGTCCCATTGCTGTCCGAGTAAAGCACGAGTTCTCCAGGGCAGCGTCTCGCCCACCAGTGCGGAGTGTCCAGATAGATGCGCGGGATGAACCATAGATCCTCAGACAGAGACGCAAGCCTGTCCATGCGGTCGCACAGTGCGCGAAAATCCGGCTCGCCGCTCTCCGGCCAGCCCATCCGGCTGTAGTTGGAGCAATGGAAATTCCACATGCAGAGGAATATCTTTACTCCCGCGTCCACCATCTCCCGGTAGGTATCGCTTCTGCCCTCCCCTGCGGAATAAACGAAGGACATCCCTGGAATCAGCTGCCCGTTCACCGAAATGGCAGTCCGGCCTTGATGGGGCACAACCTTCACCTCGGTGGCCATTCTATTACCTCTCGCCGCTATGCTCGCTGACACGTTTGGGCCCTGGGAACAAGCCGCCTACGGTGGAACCGATTCTGCATGCCATCGTCGCAACCCGCCTTCAGATACGTTAGCCGCTGATAGAGGCAGTTCCGGTTGCCCTCGAGCCAGCCCTCGCTCCAGCGGGTAAGCCAACAAAGGGGACGGTTCTCGCTCAGCAGTATGTACTCATGATACCGCTCTCCCATCCTCGCAGCAACGACGAGATGTGACATCGAAGGAACCAACAATGCGTTGACCAGAACAGCCATATCTGGCAGAGAGTCTGAGAGCCGCTGCTGGCTGGGGTCGGAACTCTAACATAGAAGGTGGCACCATCGAAGGGGCGGGGCACTGAGCGCACGCTCGGTGATCTTCTTTGGACATTCTGGGTCTACTGAGACGATGCGGCTCTGCACTCGGCGGGCAATCTCTGAAATCCTTGACGCAGGATCGGCCCCGCAGTAGTATTGCGCACTCCCGTGCCACTGCACACCCTCAATTCAGGAGGAAGGCCGGATGGCGAGCTGTAAGGTTACGGCTTACGACATGGGCGTCGATCGGGTCCCGCTCGGGATGGTGCAGGCGGTCCATAAGGTCTGGAAGTTCGACGACTGGCAGAGCCACGAGCCGTTCAAGAATTGGATCTCGTTCACCTCGTTGTTGTTTCACCCCGAGGTCAAGTTGATCTATTGCGGCCTGACGAGCTGGAAAGGGGACGTATTCTACGCCTTCGACCCGAAGACGAAGGAGTTCAGGAGCCTGGAGTTCCCGAAGATCGGCGACCGGTTTGACGTGAAGATTCACCGCTCCCTGGAGCTCGACGACGACGGCAAGATCGTCGGAGCCACGGCGGGGTTGCACAGCTTCGCCGAGCATCCCGAAGCCCCCGGCGGCAAGATCTTCACCTTTGATCCGGTCAAGGAGGAGTACGAGGTCCTGGGCATTCCTTCGCCCGGCGACTACATCCAGTCCGTCGCTCTGGATCGCAAGCGCAAGATCATTTACGGAAACGGCCACCCTCTCGGAACGCAGTGGGGCTTCCACATGAAGACGCGCGAGTCGTTCCCGATGAAGTGGATCTCAGGACACAAGCTGCGCTGCGACGACGAGGGGTGCCTGTGGGGCCAGTCTGATCAGATGATGCGATGGCCCGGCATCAACGAGGAGGCCGAGCGGATCGCGGCGGCTGTCTTTAGCATCCAGACCAGCAGCCCGAAACTCTACAAGTACACCCCAGACCAGGGGTACCAGGTCTTCGACAGCTACCTCTACCCCGTGGGCGGAAGGACTCCGGCCTTCGCCAACATGCGCGACGGCGGAGACGGCTACATGTACGTCGGCGCCAGCAACGGCGCCCTCTACCGCATCGAGAAACAGACGGGCACCTGCGAGTTCCTCGCCCTGGCCAGCCCGGGCGGGCGCCTGGAAGGGGTGGACTTCGGACCGGACGGGCTGCTCTACCTGGCCGGCGGCAGCATGTACTGCACGCGCGTCTCGGTCTACGATCGCGAGACGGGCAAGGTGACCGATCTCGGCCCGATCTACGACCCCAAGCGCGACGAGACCTGCATCATCGTGCACGCCCTGGCCGTCACGGACGAGGGGATCGTTTACGTCGGCGAGACAGACAACTGCGAGCGCTCGGGGTTCCTGTGGGAGTGCGTGCCTGAGTTCTGAGCCGCGCACCCTCGCGCCGGCGGTTCAGCGATCCCGGTCGCGGCGTTCACGACCTGCGCTGAAGCGGCATTTTACGGCTGAGCCTGAATGCCCAGGCTCTCGTAGGCTTCGTGTCGTGCTTCCTCGGATACACGGTGAAGGAGAACCGGGTCCTGCCTGGCAACCAGCGTTTCGATACGGCGATCGATCCGCGCTGCAAGCAGATCCTTCAAGAGCACGAGCCGGCCGTCGGCACCGCCGAGCAGCGAGCGGTGGACGAGGCGGCCGCCAGGTTCAGCACTGTCTTAGGGAGCGGACCTTTGCGGTGCAGGTCTTGCGGCCAACAGCCGTCTGCGACGCGAAGGGTATCCAACGTCATTTGCGCGGCTCAGGCAAAACAGGCGCTGTGTTACGGGACAGAACTTGACGAACGTGGTATGATGCTTCCCGCGTGGGAGGAGCAAGAGCGAATGCAGGAGGGACAGGACGATGAGCCTGATCAGTGAGCTGTTTGGGAAGTCGCCTTTCTCAGCGCTGGTCGCGCACACCAAAAAGGTGCACGAGTGCGTGAAGCTTGTCCGGCCGCTCATGGAGGCGTGCGTGCGGGAGGACTATGAGGAGATCCATAGGTTGCAGGATGCGATCTCCAAGCTGGAGTACGAGGCTGACCAGGTGAAGCATGAAATCCGCGAGCACCTGCCGCGGCGGTACTTTCTGCCGGTTGACAGGGAGGACCTGGAGCGGTTCCTTCACTGCCAGGATAACATTGCCGATTACGCACAGGACTTCGCCGTGATCCTGCTGATCCGCAATACAAAGATACACCCCGAACTGGTGGAGGAGTTCCTTGCTTTTGTGAACCAGATACTCAAGGTGTCGGACACGCTGTTGGCTGCAGGCGAGGAGCTCGACGACCTGGCGGAAAGCTCATTTGGCGGCGTAGAGGCTAAGTCAGTCCTGGACCGGATCAGCGGGCTGGGCGAACAGGAGTGGATGGCCGACAGGATGCAGCGCAAGATCAGTCAGCACATCTACCATCTGGAAAAGCAGCTCGATCCCGTGACCATCATGTTCTACGAGAAGATGCTGCACACATTGAGCGAAATCGCCAACGCTGCCGAGAACACGGGCGATCTGCTCCGGGCGATGATCGTCAAGTAGCGAATGACATCCTGACGACCTCAGCCGTACCCCCTGGCATACCATGACCCTACTGGTTATCGGGATCACGGCCGTACTCGGCCTTTACATGGCGTGGACTATCGGCGCCAACGACGTCGCCAACTCGATGGGCGACGCTGTGGGCTCCAAGTCCATCAGCCTGCGTAACGCGCTCATCCTGGCGGCGATATTTGAGTTCTGCGGCTCCACGCTGGTGGGCTCGCACGTGACGGACACCGTGCGACAGGGGATCGTGGACCCTAATGCCCTATCCTCCGCGCCCGCAGTCCTGGCGTTGGGGATGGCCTGCGCGCTTCTGGGTTCGGCCCTCTGGCTTCACCTGGCCACATGGTGGGGAATGCCGATGTCCACGACGCACTCCATCGTCGGGGCTGTGGCGGGGTTCGGCGTAGTGGCCGCGGGATGGCGTGCGGTGAAATGGGGCATGCTAGGGCAGATTGTGGCGAGCTGGTTCATCTCGCCCGTGGCAGGCGCCGTGGCGGCTTTTCTCGGCTTCAGGCTGATCGTCTGGCTTATACTGGGCAGGGAAAGACCGGCCGATTCAGCGATTCGAGTCTGGCCTTATATCGTCTTCATTGTCGCCCTTGTGGTGACCATCTCCACCCTTTGCGACAAGGCCCTTACAGAGCGCGTGCCTGCCCTGAAGGACTGTCTGTCTGGACGCCGTGCGCTCATCCTATCCCTGTTTATCAGCGGGCTGTGTGGTCTGGGGGCCAGGCTGTTTATCGCCAGACACTTTCGAGACTACGACGGCGTTTCTCTGCACGAACAGCTCAGCCGGGTGGAGCGGGTTTTCGCCCCGCTCGTGGTGGTAACGTCCTGCTCGGTCTCCTTTGCCCATGGCGCCAATGACGTGGCCAATGCAATTGGACCCCTGGCCGCAGTCGTGGACATCGTCAGGGGCGGGGGCCAGATCAAAATGCAGGTCCTGGTCCCCATGTGGATACTCGTGCTTGGAGGCTGCGGCATAGTGCTGGGTCTGGCCACTTACGGGCACAAAGTTATAGCCACGGTAGGCGACAAGATCACCCAGCTCACGCCCTCCAGAGGAGTGGCGGCCAACATAGCTACTGCTACCACCGTGTTGGTGTGCAGCAGGATGAAACTGCCCATCTCGACCAGCCACACGATCGTCGGAGCCATCTTGGGCGTCGGCCTGGCGCGTGGGTTAGCCGCGGTCAACCGCAATGTGACAAAGAGCATCTTCGGCTCATGGCTCATCTCGGTCCCGGCGTCGGCCGCTCTCACGATATTGCTGTTCTTGCTCTGCCGACTTGTGCATCTGGACGAGGTGCTTAGGAATATCATAGTGCCGGCCGCCCTTCGTTAGCGGACCAAACAACCCACTAGGCCTGAAGACGCGCAACAGGCACCTCTACAAGGTCTGTCTCGCCCCTGCGGGGCTTGAGATCATAATGCGCACCCGTGCCGCCGCTCTGGGCGGCATCATATCCGGAAGGTCTCCAGCCGGTTGGGCACAGGAGGCAGCTTCCCGAGCATCAACGCTGGAGGAGCGTTTAGCTGCTCTAGAGAACGAAGCCCGAGCCGGGAGGAACCATATCAATTCAAAAGCCCTTAAATGTTTCATTTCGCTGAAGACGTACAGTCATTCGCCCATCAGGTGGCAACCAGTATCGCCAATGTGGGGGGGGTATAAGAAGCTTGGCGGCGAGGATGCATCCAGTACCACATGACCTGAACTTCCAGCAGAGGCGTCGCGGGGTTGAAGTAATCTGGCATTGGCGCATGCTCGTCCGCGTTCCGGGTCTCGACCCCGTCCGGCCAAGTGGCCGTGGCGATGCGAATGGTAAAGCGGTATTCCTGGCCGTCGGTGAGGGGTTCGGACTGCCAGGGGCAGCAGGAGTCACTGCAACGACGAAGGCGACCGCTAGGACGATGGAGCACACAAGAGCAGGAGGAAGCATGAGTTCGAAGACGCGCGATCCGGAAACCGTTGCCGCGTCCTGCGAAGGTGAGCGCTACCGCGACACCATACCGGACACACTCGATCTTGCGGACCGGGCACGCCTGGCGATCACCGGCATGGGCGGCAACATCAACCCGGAACTGCTGACAATGTACGGGCTGATCCATTTCTGCACGCCCCGGCCCCATCTGTCGCACTGGGCTTCGGCTGAAACCTTGTGCGATCCCAAGTTCGGGGAGTCGCTTCCCCTGATGCGCCTGATGTGCGGTAGCAACCAGTACCTCGACCTCGAGTCCCAGTACCGGCGGGCCATGGTCGACCGCATCCAGGACGGCCTGTACTGGGATTTCTACACACCGAAGCGCCCTTGGCGGAATTCATACGCGCCGGCGTTCTACGGCAAGGGCCGAGACGAGGATTTCGCCACGCTGCCCGGAGCGGGGCGGATGCTACGGGCCATGCTGGTGTGGCGGGATCTGGATTGGCAACCGGCGCTCATGGGGGAGAAGCTCCGTGAGCTCACCGCCGGTCTGCGCCGCATCGCCGTGTGCCGTGGCGACTACTGCTACTACCCGGAGAAAGGCGGCTGGGGCGAACCGTGTTCTTATCCCCGGTCGGGCTGGCTGAACACCGACGAAGCGCAGGATGAGACCGAAGGCGGCGAGGGAGCGGTCACCTGCATGCATGCCCACCAGATCTACGGGGCCGCGCATTGGTACGCGGTCAGCCGTGATCCGGTCGCCCTCGACCTGGCCGCGCGGCTAAGCCGTTACTGCCTGCTACCAAGGTTTTGGGGTGGGGTACCGGATCCGGATGTTCCTCGTAAGCACGGACCCGGGCACGTGGCGTCGCGCCGTCCCGATCCGCCGTTCACCGCCGGTCACGAGCTTGGGCACTGGTTCTCCCACTGGCACGCACGTGCCATTACGCTTCGGGGACTGCTCGAGTACGCGATCGTGGCCGAAGACGTGCGGATCATGGAGTTCGTGCGCCGCAGCTATGAGTTCACACTCACCAGGGGGATCCCGCGCATGGGCTGGATCAACACCTATCCGGCCGCCGGCAACCTCATGGAAAGCTGCGCTCTGGGGGACCTGGTCGGGTTGGGCATCCGCTTGTCCGACATCGGCGTCGGCGACTATTGGGACGACGTGGACGCGGTCGTGCGTAACCAGCTTGTCGAGCAACAGGTCACGCGGACGGATGACCTGGAGCGAATCGCCGCGCATTTCAAGGGTGAGGAATGGCATAGCGAAACATACCCGGGCCAGTTCTGCTTCGACGACGTCTTCGCGCGCAGCATAGGCGTCTTTGTCGGCCAGGGAGCGCCGACGAGCATTCCACGCCCGTGGGTCATGCATTGCTGCACAGGCAACGCCACCCAGGGGCTGTACTACGCCTGGGAGGGGATCGTGCGCGAAGCCGGCGAGAGGGCCGTGGTCAACCTGCTTCTCAACCGGGCCGCGCGGCTTGTGGACGTGGATAGCTACCTGCCGTACGCGGGCAGGGCGGTCATCCGGAACAAGGCGGCAAAGCGACTCGACGTGCGGATTCCGCACTGGGTGAACGCGCGCCTGCTTCGCGCTGAGGTGGGCGGACGCCCGGCCGAGCTCGAATGGAGCGGGCGCTACCTCCGTTTTGCAGGGCTGGTCCCGGGCGACAGGATCGTCCTCAGCTTCGCGGTGAAGGAAAGCACGTCGAGCTACACCGTCAACGCGCACACCCCGTGGGAGCAGCAGTATGCCTGCAAGTTCCGTGGCAGCACGCTGGTCGACATCTCCCCGCGCGACGAGTCACCGACAAGCTGCCCGCTCTACGTGCGCGATCACCTGCGTGCCGACGAGGCCCCGATGAAAACCGTCGAGCGCTTCGTGCCCAGGCGCATGGTCACGAACTGGTGATCTATTGCTGCTGGTGTCACCGCAAAGCGAGCAAGCGCGTTAGCACCCCCTGCTCTGGCGCGACTCGGCCAAACTATGGACTCCCGCTTTCTTTCTCATTTTTCCGACAAATGGGCTTGACAAATGGGGAAGGGCGGGTTACAATCGTAACCATGTGAGTCATGCAGAATCTTTCAGAGGAGGGCGGGAACCCATGGCGAGGCGTCCGAAGCAGCGGCCAACCATCTCCGAGTCCGAGTGGGCTGTGATGAAGGTGATCTGGGAAGACGGCCCCATGGCCACGGGGGAAATCTACGAGAGGCTCGCGGGCGACCGGAAGTGGGCCTACTCGACCGTCAAGACCCTCGTCCGCCGGCTGGTGGAGAAGGGGTGGTTGACCTACCGGAAGGTCGGCAACTCGTTCCTCTACCGCTCGGCGGTTCCGCGCGCCAAGGCGGTGCGGGCGGCGGTGAGCGAGTTCTCCAGCCGCGTGCTGGACGGGCTGCTGTCGCCGTTCGTCGCGTATTACGCCGAGGAGAAGGGCCTGAGCGCCGAGGAGGTCGCCCGGCTCGAGGAGATCCTCGCGCATGAGCGCAAGAGGGGAGGGCGGTAAGATGGGACATTTGGGGTCTGCTTGGGATGCGGCTGCCGGGGTATGGCTGGACTGGATGACGCGCATGTCCTGGCAGGTCGCCGTGCTGGTGGCGGTTGTCCTGGCCATCTCACTGCTGGCGCGGAAGGCGTCCGCCCGGTTCAGGTATCTGCTGTGGTGTCTGGTGCTGCTGAAGCTCTGCCTGCCGCCCGGCATTGCGTTCGTGACCGGCATCGGGCAGTGGTTCCCGCTCACGCCAGAGGCGCCCCTGCAAACATCCACTATGGAGGCGCTCCCTGCGCCGACGCTGGGTGAGTTCGTGCCCGGACCTTCATACCAAACCGCGCCATTTGCAGCAGCGCCCGCCGTCCTGCCGCACTCGCTTCATGTTTCGTGGCCCCGGGCACTCTTCGGCATCTGGCTTGTGGGGCTGCTGGGGATGATGGGCCTTCTGGCGAGGCAATACCTCCGCTTGCGCAGGCACCTGTCCGGAAGCGCTCCGGTTCAGGACCCGCAGGTGCTCGACGCGTTCCGTCAGGCGCGTGAAGCGATCGGCGTCGGCTCCCGCGTGCGACTGCTGACCTCGGCCAGCCTCTCTTCTCCTATACTCGTCGGCCTGGTGCGGCCGAGAATCATGCTGCCTGCCGGCGCGCTGGAGGACCTGCCGGCGGATCAGCTCAGGCCCGTGCTGCTCCACGAGCTGGCCCACCTACGGCGGCGCGACCTGTGGGTGAACTGGATCCAGGTCATCCTGCAAAGCCTCTACTGGTTCCATCCGCTGGTCTGGCTGGCCAACCTGCGCCTGAGGCGGGAGCGGGAGATGATCGTGGACGACGTCGTGCTCAGCCATCTCGGCGGCGAGCGGGAGGTCTATGGCAACTCATTGCTCAGCGTCGTCAAGCAGGCCGCGCGAAAGCGCGTTCTGACGCCGGGCTATGTCGGGATCGTCGAGACGAAGGGGAGCATAGCCGGCCGCCTGCGCCGGATACTCGACGCGAACAGGAAGCTATCTATCCGTCTCGGCTGGCTATCGGCAGCCGCGCTCATCGCCCTGGCCCTCCTCCTGATTCCCCAGGCGCGGCCGGAGTTCGAAGCGCCAGCGAAGGCCCAAGAGCCGAAGGCTGAAGAGACTCCTGCTGCCGCTGCTCCCCAATGGAAAGCCACCCTGCCCGGCGGCGTGACGGTGGAGCTGGTGGGCGTCTCTCATTACCCGTCCGAGGGACAGCCCTGGTGGCGTCCGGACGGCTCGGCGACGGCGGAGCGGCCATACGATCGATGGGTCGGCTTCGGCAGCGTCTGGAGTGGCGAGGCGGAGAGGGAAAAGGCATACAACCGTTCCTTCGCCCTCCGCATCGGCGGCTTGGAGAGCATATTCGGCCGGGCAGTCGTCCACCGTGTTGAACCAACTGGGCTCAGCAAGGGGACGACCGCCCCGCAGAGCGGAGGAAAGGACTTACAGAACATGTATGCCATTGCTGCCGCCCTTCCTGAAGGCGCCGAGACCTGCACAATCCGATTCGGGCTGGCGGGGGACTGGACGACGCTGATGGAGCACGACGGCAAAGCATGGACCCGCCACAAGACCCAGGAATGCGGCGAGGTGGCCCTTGCGCAGGCTGAGAAGGCCGACGGCGGCACGCGCATCGCCGTCTCGCACCACATGCCTGACGACCAGGATGCGCGGCTGGTGGCTGAGGATAACCAGGGAGGAATACACGCGTCCCGTGAGGAGAAGTTGCACCCTTCTCCGCAGATCGTTCTGTTCGACAACCTGCAACCGGCAGACATCAGGTATTTTCGGCTGGAGGTGCGCCCATTCCGCTGGGTCGAATTCAGGAACGTCTCGCTTGAGCCGGGGCACAAGACGGATGTCGAAGTCGTTGTTGAGCCGCCTTGGGGCGAGGCGGTGGACGGCGTGCAGGTCAGGCTGCGGGCGGATAGGACGGTGTGGCAGGCCGGACAGACGCCGACCTTCAAGGTGGAGGTGAAAAACAGTGGGGAGCGGAAGTTGCGGGTAACCGCCGGCGAGTGGGCATGGGAGATTGAGGTCGACGGGCTATGGTACCATGCCACGGCTCAAGGCTGGTACTGGCCCAAAGAGTTCCCTCTTGGTCCTGCCGCGCAGCAGAAGGATCTTCCCCTTGTGCTTGAGCAATGGGCCAAGTGGCGAAGCAAGGAGGGGGATAAGCCGATAGCCTTTGAGGTCGGCAAGCATACAATTCGGGTTGCGCTCGTTGCCCAAGCGGGCGAAGGCGACACTGGTGGACCGGTGCGCGCGATCACCAACCCCGTCGAGATCGTGATCCTGCCCGCCGGGGGCATGCCCGCGGGCAACGCGAAGCTGGGTCTCTTCGCGGACCTTCCCGAATTCCATGAACTGGACTTGAGCGTTACGGAAAAGACGCTCCAGCGGATGATCGCCGAGAAGGGCCTGCGCAACATCTGCACGGAAGACAGCGTCAGGAAGACCTATCACGTATACCGCAGCGATGGCGAGAATGCCGTGGTCATGTTCCAACAGGGCAAGTGCGCGGGCGTCCAGAGGATGAGGAAGGACGCGTCGTACGCGGACAAGCTTTTCAACGGACTGGGGAAGGCCGCCGAGAGCTTGCAGGTGCGCCTGCGGGTGGACAAGAAAGCCTGCGAGGCCGATGAGGATCTTGCGCTGAAGGCCGATGTGACCAACGTCGGGAAGGAGGACGTCGCGATATACGCCGACGGGAACAACGGTTGGGCGATCGAAGTGGATGGGCAGTGGTACAGCTCGGATATGAGCGTGCTGTCCCTCCCACTAATGGTTGCACCGGGCGGAAGCATCCTGGACATCTCGGTGCCGCCGACCTGGACAAGGCCCTTGCAGTGGTCCGCCGAGTCCGACAAAGGTCTCAGGTTCGACCGTCGAAAGGCGCTCACGCTGGAGCCCGGCCGGCACACAATCCGCGTGGCAGTCTGTCCGCTGCTGTACAGCGTCGATGCCGAAGGCCGCCCACTGACTATTGAGGTCTCCCCTGGCGGCCCCCGCGTGGCGTCCGTCCAGGCGACACCCGGCAAGCCTCAACGCGCCGTCAGCAACCCGGTCGAGATCGAGATCCTCCCACCTTCGGGCGCGGCGGCGGAGGGCGGGCAGACGCGATAGATTCAGTCGCGCACGGCGTTGTCGTCGCGGTACCACAGCGGCGAAGCGATCAAGGCGGCTGTCGCGAAGGCACTCGGCAAGGAATGAGGACAGCTTCGGCGGAGAGCCCTTGTTCGGTAGTAACCCGCTCTCGCTGCGGGCCACGAAGCACGGGGGCGGCCACACGCACAACCGTTTCGGCAACGGGAACATAGTCCGTTGATCAGCCGGCCAGTTCAGTGAGCAACCACATGAGCAGCGCGGTTGGCGGGATGTCATACTCGGCGTCACACAGCGTCCCAAAGGGCGCCGGCTCGTCATTCTCAGTGCCGGTAATGCCCGTCATAACGGCGCCCGGTATCTGCGGCGTCGGCGGCAAAAACTCGTCGCCGTTCATGAATCGCTGGGCTTGGTTTCTTCCGACTCCTTCGACAGTGCTCGCGTTAGAAGGATTGCAGCCAAACACCCAGTCAAGCTGGCGACAGGCGATCGTGAAGCACCTTTCGTCCCCGGCAATCTGCCGCGCGCGCAAAAGGAAAAGGGCATTTCCCAGCACTTCAAGGTTGTTGCCAATCACCATGGCGAATGGCTTGAAGAAGTACCGGTAGAACGCGCTTCCCGCGGGCCTACCACCGCCAGGGTCTTCAGAGCACCAATAGGCGGGGACCAGGCCCCACGGATTCCGCTGCGCCATCTGGCACCTTTGCTCTGCCGCCAGGCAGACCGCATCCTTCCATTTGCCCGCATCCTGGTGCTCGGGCCTCAACCGCAGAAGTGAACAGATGCCCAGGAGGCCGAATATGCCGTCGCCGTTGTCCGCTACAATGTCGGAGCGATCCGGTCCGATCCTGAAGCAACCGGCGGCTGGGTTCTCGGAAACGTCGCCAGCCACCTGGAGATCGACAAGTGCAGACGCGCAAGCGCACGCGTCATCAAGATACGTACAATCTCTAGTCGCCTCAAACAGCGCGATGCCGGCAAAGAGCCTGTCCCCCAGGTCCAGCGCCGAGCCGGGGTAGTTGTTTACGAACAAGGCCTCGAAAACCTTCTCATGATACCTGGGGATAACTGGAGGCGAGTATGGTGCCTTCGGATAGTCGGGGCCGGTCGCGTAGTCCCATATCCTTTTGCCCACGCTCAGGCATTTGCTGGCGTACTCAGGGTCCCTTTCCCTGAAGTAGCCGGCTACCATCGCCTGTCCTGCGATCGTGACGTAGACCGCCACCGCAGGAGCGTCGTTGCCGTAGAGATAGCGCTCTTGAAGCCAGCCAAGGGGCAGCACAACGTGGTCCATGAGCCCGCCGTCCTTGCGGACCATCTTGTGGAAAAATTGATTCCCCCACTTGATCTCCTCGGCGATCTGGCCTCGGTCCCAGCGCTGGAGAGGCCCGTACTGCCCCAGCTTCACCAGGCCGAGCAGCCCGTAGCTGGTCCCGAATGTCCACTTGCGCAGGTCGCAGGACTGGTGCCACCCCCCGGAGACGTCCACGTGCACTCCCGTATCGATGAACCTGGCGTCCTTGCCGTCGATCAGCCGCGCGTCCATCGTATGGCAGGGAGCATGCCAGCCCGTGTAGCTGTCGCCGCATCGCTGGGTCGGAAAGTAGTTGAAGAGCGTGCGCAGGGGCATGTCGTAGACCCCATTGAGGACGCACAGCACGCGCGATCTCGCGTCCCCGCACTGGATGACGTAAGTCCCTTCTTGCCGGAGTTCACTGAAGCAGCCCACCCAGGCCGGGCCGAGGTCCTGGTCAACGCGCTTCACGTGCCCTTCGTAAACGACCGCCCCGTCCCAGCGCCGGATGATCCGGAACGCTTCATCTGGCGGTTCCGCAATAACGAAGTGCTTGGCCCCGTTCGGAATGAATCCCACGTGATTGACAATGATCGCATCCTCTTGTGGCATCACTTGCAGACCTCCCCGTCTAGCCAGAAAGGCTTCCCCTCGATGTCCTGTCCGATCCTTACGTCCTGAGATCGCAGTTCGCGAGCCAGGCTTTTGATAGTAATGGCGAACACGTTCCTGCCGGGCTTGACATCCGCAACCAGAATGCCGGGTGCTTGCGTCACCAACTGTTGCTGCCTTGCCTCGAAGTGGTTCCCATGATACTACTTACCCCGGATTTGCCAGTTACCACTAAGTTCCAGGAGCGCGAGAGTGTAGAATACGGGCTCAGGAGACCGTTCTGAGTGCATTGTAGCTGCTCGAAGCTGGAGAATCCAATGGGTGAGAGGCCAGAGGGGGCTTTGCGGCTGAAGTTTGACAGCAGTTTGAAGCTGGAATTCCATGGAGCCAAGATCACCGGTGATGCTGGCTTGCTGGCCTATCGCGAGCTGGATGAGCAGTTCGGATTGACGCGCTTCGCTGCCCACAAGCTGGTGGATGCTCGCAGGGGCAAGAACACCCAGCACAGCATGCTGGCTCTGCTCCGACAGGCGGTCTACGGACGGATAGCAGGCTATGAGGATACCAGCGACGCGGACTACCTCAGGATCGATCCCGCGGGGTGCGCTTGAAATCGCCAGGCTGAAGGTCGCCGAGATCTGCACCGGAGAGATGAGACTCGCAATCCCCGCGGATCGGGCGCGCGCTGTTGACCAGGTCGTCCGCGAAGCCCAGCGCGCGCTCCTGGGAAGGGAGACGGGCCTCCTGCCGTAATGGGGCGCTGAGCGCCGGTGAGCTTCAGGGGCGAAAAGACCATGCAGGTTCTTTTGGACTAGAATGTATTTTGGCTCGCTCCGTCGCCATGCCTATACAGCGTCGGCGACTTGTCGCCACCGGCCACCCCGCAGTACAATGGCGCAACGGAGGGGGGGATAGGGGCTGTGCACCCATCTTGACGCGACCGTTCCCGCCAGATGGCGCGACTTGCCAGATGGGGAGGGAGGTGCCTGTGAAGAACGCGCTGCTGTTTCTGCTCGCGTTCGTCCCTCTGCTCATGCTCACGGGCTGCCGCAATACGGCAAACGCCCCGAGCACTGACGGGATGTATCAGGAGGGTCCTGACACTTACCACGACGAGGTCGGCCACTTTCGCTTCCGGCTTGGCGCTAGTTGGCGGAAGATGTCGGCTGAGGAGCTTGGATTCTTCAACGCATATCCTGACATCCGATTCGACGCCGGCTTTAAGAAGGTCGGCTCAGAGCCGTACTTCCTGGTTCAGATCAGGCGCGTCGGCAAGGAGCGCAAGGAGAGGGTCAACGCCTACATTGGTCATGCAAGGCATACAGACAGCATTCTTGATCTGGCGCTAAACGTCCACCAGGAGCCTTTCACTCTCAAAGACGTGTTCTATGAGAGCAAGCAGTTCTTCATGTGGGCTCTGCAATATCAGCAGGACGATCCTGCCTTCTCAGTCATGGCGAAAGTTTTCAGCAGCTACGGGTACGTCAACTTCCATTTTTACTTCAACTCCCCCAAATCACTGGTGGACCTGACGAAGGATCTGAAGGATGTCAGGGACGTGATAGACACATTCGAGTTTGACGAGGGCTGTGCGTTTGACCTGGGCGAGTAGCTCTGACGCCGCAGGACACCACATCTGGGGCGCGTCCCCGGAACTGCAAAATAGGGAAGAGTTATGGAAGTGTTCTCACAACGCAAGTTGTGGAGGATAGTAGCGCTGTTTTGCGTATTGATTATAATGCTCCCCAAAATTCGGACCAGGCAATAAGATAGTCTCGCGGGTCCGAGTGAAGGATCGGAGGGGAGACAGATGGGTGAGCGGAAGCGTCACAG
>Ga0315274_10002772_pt1 | contig 26181 bp, 18 predicted proteins | sample YL17G02_20_MG_FD_203700 | JGI IMG/M metagenome (GOLD analysis project Ga0315274, IMG submission 203700) | Sediment microbial communities from Yellowstone Lake, YNP, Wyoming, USA - YL17G02_20 | ecosystem: Environmental > Aquatic > Freshwater > Lake > Sediment | place: USA: Wyoming | collected...
CGCTCTACGTGATTGACCAGGACGACACCTTCAGCGAGGACATCCGCATTGCCGGCGGCGGCGGGTTTGAGCGCAATGCGTGGAAAGCGATGTGCGCGACGGACGCGCTCGAACGCCTCCTCCACTCAACGCGCCCGTACGAAGTCCATCGCGGCCAGACCGACCAATGGTTCGTTCAGTCGCTGAACGCCGTGTGTGACGCTATTGCCTGCGGCCGCCCCGCCGATCCCGTGTTGCGCGAGGCGCGCCGCGCCCACGAGCGGATCGCGACGAGCGGCCGGGGCGCGCGCCCCCTGATTGGCGTTGTCGGGGAGATTTTCGTTCGCTCCAACACCTTCACGAACGACGGCCTGATCGTGCGGATCGAACAGATGGGCGGCGAAGCCGTCATGCCTTCCATGGCGGAGTGGTTTCACTACTCGCGCTGGACACGGACGCGGCGCAAACGCTGGCAGCGCAACTACAGCGCATTCCTGGGCAACCGGTTGCGGGCGACCGTGCAGCTCGCGCTTGAACGTCGCATTTACCACCTGTTGGGACTGGAGGCCGACCCTCCGGTGACGGATTTGTTCGAACTGGCGCGTCCCTATCTCGACTCCAGCTTCGAAGGCGAAGCCATCCTGACGGTCGGCAAGAGCATTGAACTGGTGCGCCAACACGGCATCGCCGGGATCGTCAACACGATGCCGTTCACCTGTATGCCGGGGACAATCGTCAACGCGCTCATGCAACGGCTTCGCGAGGACAATGAGGGCGTGCCCGTCCTGACGCTGACCTTCACGGGCCAGCAGAATCTCACCAACCGCATCCGGTTGGAAGCATTCATGCACCAGGCGAAACATTTCCATGAGGCAAGGCGCTGAGAGGTTCTGGAAACTGGGAGCACAGGCCACACCGATCCGAGCACTCGTCCACGCGATCGCTTCACTGGCGGCTGCTTCGCTCGTTTCTTACTTGCCGGCCGCGACAACGGCGACAGCCGATCGCTTTCCGGTCGAGGCCGTCGTTTCTCAAGCCGTCACGGGCAGTTTCCTCGACAACCCCCGGCTCGTTCAGCGGGCCAGAGACACCCTGACCTCCTACGACCTTTTCCTCGAATCGCAAGGCCGCGAGCCGACGGGCCTCGCCGACAATCTGGCCTGGCTTTGGGCCGAATCGCTGGCAACCCCCGAGAACCGCGCCGCCGGCTATCACACCGTCCTCGAGCGCGCGACCGACCCCCTTGTGAGCACCAACGTCCGCGCCGGCTTGAGCCAGACATTCTCCGCCCAAATCCAGGCCGCCCGCAAACAGGATCGCTGGAATCGCTGGGCCGATCTCGCCAACGCGGCGGGCCACAGCCTGGGCCGGATGGTCAACGGTCAGTTCATCGGAGGGGCCAAGTTTATCGTTGAGCTCATTTTTGCACCCAGCCAGTTCAGCAAGGTCACCGAGCGCGAGCGCAAGGAATGGTGGCTGAACGATACGGCGCTGCGCCTCGATCCGAAGCGGCCCGACGCCGAGCGGTTGCGCAACCGCATGGCCGAACTCGAAGCGAGGTTTCGCAAGGATGCCATCGCCAAGTGCATGGAGATGGCGCGCTTCTACGCCGATCGCGGATGGTGGGAAGAGGCCCATTTCTACGTTCGCGCCGCCGAGGAGGCCGGCTATCGCGGCAAGAGCGCCTTTCGCCGCAAGGTGCGCGACTCGGTAAACAACAAGAGACTCGGCATCGAACGCTCCAACAGCGTCGCCGATACCGAGCGCTTTATCCGGACGCCAGAACAGCGGCGCGCTTATGATGCCCTTCTCGAAGCGTTCGCGTCGGCCAACCGTGACCAGCTGCGGCGAAGCGCGGCGGCGGCCGGCCGCGCCTTGAACGGAACGCCGCTCGCCGACGAAACCGAGGACGCCTGGTCGGTCATGTTCGAGTGGGCCGGCGACCGCCGCAGCGCTCTGAGCATCCAGCGCGATCTGGCGCTGCGCTATCCCGACTCCCAGGCCGGACGCTGGGCGTTGGCGCGTCTGGACGATCCGCAATACAATCCGCGCGCGCGGTTCGACCAGGAGAAAGCACGATTTCGCGGCCGCCAGACTCACTATGTTCTTACGGGCGAACGCACGACTCGCCAGAACGTCGAACTGCTCTCGCAAGTGGCCACGCCGTCTGCGCCCCAGTTGGGCGCGTCGGCGGCCTTTTTTGTCACCGATGTCCTGCTGCGAAGCGTCCTGATGTCGTTCGGCAACCCGGTTTCGCCCGAAGACATACTGGCCGCCGGCGAGCAGATGCTGGCCGACCCGCGCAACGGTCTGTCGCCCGAAGAACAGGCCGATGTTCGGGTCGAACTGGGCGTCCTGTATCAGAAACTCCGGCGCTACGAAGACGCCGCCGCCGCCTATCGCAAGGCGCGGATTCTCTCGCCCGAACTCGACCAGCAACTGGCCGAACGGGCCGCCGACGAGCAACTGCGCCGCATCCTCGAAACCGAAGACGTCAACCGCCAGGTCCTGCTGCTCGAACGCCTGATCGCGACCTATCCAAAGACCGATGTCGCCACACGCGCCCGCGAGCAACTGGCCCGGCTTCGCAAGGAGTCGAAGGTGGATTTCGAGATCCCCCACGACTGGCTCGCCGAAGACCCGGTCCACTGGATGAAACTCGGCGTTCGCATCCCATACGAGTTGATGGACGGCGCGCGCGGCAACGGCGAAGTGGATGACCGTGGACTGGTTTTTTGGCGCGACGTTCCCACGTCGGCGACCTATGTGCTGCTCGACGGCCGTAAAGGCTACGTCAATCTGACGCCGAATCGCCGCGCGATTCTCCAGGCGGCCGCCGCCGCGTGGGTGGACGAAAAGTCGGCCCTCGAAGAAGGCAAGATCACTCTGTCCACGCGCCGCCTGCCCTTCGAGGTCCGCGGCTCGGCCGGCTCGCAAGGCCTGATTGTCTTCCCCACGCTCCGCCACGCGCCCTTGACCGACGAAGACAAGCAAATGTTTCGTTGATCCCCGGATGGCGGCATCCGTTCGCCCTCAAAGTCGAACAAGGATTTCTGATCGCTTGAGAGATGGTCCGCTTGGGAGCAGTTTTTCTCATGCCAATCCCTGATGACGAGAATGGACCTTCCCCTCCCTCGTTATCCCGCCTGTTCGTCTCCTTTCTCGCTTTCGGCTGCCTGGGATTTGGCGGGCCGGCGCTGATCGCGCTTTTTCGCCGGACGGTGGTCGAAAAGAAACGCTGGCTCGATGAACAATCATTCCAAAACGGCGTGGCCCTGAGCCAGATTGTCCCCGGCGCAATGGCCATGCAAGTCGCCGCCTACGTGGGGCTGCGGGTGGCGGGCGTGGCCGGGGCCGCCGTGTGCTTGCTGGGCTGCGGCCTGCCGGCGTTTGCTCTTATGATGATTCTCTCGGCGTTGTACACGCAAATGCATGCCTTGCCTTCCGTCGTGGCGGTTTTTGGCGGGCTGCAAGCGGTTGTCGTGGCAATTGTCGCTCACGCAACGGTCACGTTTGGCCGTGCCATTCTTCGGCGCCGATCCGACTTCGCGCTGGCGGCACTCGCGGCGGGCATGCTTGGACTGGGCCTCCATCCCATCCTGGCCATTCTTCTGGCGGCGCTGCTGGGCCTGATCGTCGTTGGGAATCGGCCCGCGCCGACGCAATCCGCGCTGCCGCGTCCGAACAACACGAACCATCGGAAAACCCTTTCGCTGCTTCTGCTGGCCACCGCGGCCGGCTTCGCAACGCTTTTCTTCTGGAATCGCCGGCTGGCCGAGCTGGCGGCAACGATGTTTCGGATAGACTTGTTCGCCTTCGGCGGCGGGTTTGGCGCGGCCCCGCTTTTCTTCCACGAAGTCGTTCAAGTCCATTCGTGGATGGCCGCCACGACCTTCCTTGACGGACTGGCTTTGGGGCAACTCACTCCCGGTCCCGTGATGATCACCGCGACGTTTGTGGGCTATTGGCTTGCCGGCCCGCTGGGCGGCATCGTGGCCACCGTCGCCATTTTCCTTCCCTCCTTTCTCCTGCTCATCGGCCTCGTGCCGTATTTCGACGCGCTGAATGAATCGCCGCATTTTCGAAAAGCCACCGCCGGAATCCTGTGCTGTTTCGTGGGACTTCTCCTGACCGTCACGATTCACTTCGCCGCGAACGTTTCGTGGGGCAGCGTTCATATCCTGCTGGCCGCTGCCGCGTTTGTGGCGCTGATGTTTCGGGTGAACATCCTGTGGGTTGTCCTGTCAGGTACTCTCGTTTCACTGGTTCTGCAATAGCCGTGACTCTGACATGGCGAGAACGCGGCGGCCGTGCCGGCTGCGATTCGACTTCCCAAGAATCCTCTTGGTTTTGTCGGCGCAGCTGGTTACTACCCGCACGAGCGCGTACGCTCGATAACTGGGAGTCGAATGGAGGGAAAGGCATGCAGCGCAAAGGATGCAATGATCCGTGGAGAAAGCGCAAAACGGAGACGATCGTGGCTCTGTGCTTGGGAGTGGTTGCCGCACTTGGCATGTCAGCGGCGTTAGCGGCTGAAACGAAAGACAGGCGCGACGGCGACAGGCCGAGCCGGATCGGGCCGAGAGAAGGCGACGGCGCCGTCAGGAAGGGGCCTCGCGACGGCGAGGGACCTGCGAGAAAGGGTCCCCGGGACGGCGACCGGCAAGGAAGCACGGAACCGCGCAAGGAGGGCGCTTCGGACAAGGAGCGATCCGAGGAACAAAACGAACGCACTGCCACGGCTCCTCGTAAGACCGATGCTGCGGCAGGTCAACGCGCGAAAGTCGAGCCGCTCATCGGCGGCGTCAATCCGCAAACGCGCACGCTCCCCGCCCCGCCAACCGCGATCATAGGCCCACACCCCTTTGCCTCCGCCGCGGCATCGCCCAGCCTGGAGGACGTCCGACGCGCCCTGCAAATGGCCATTCGGTTCTTCCGTTCCCGCGTGGCGCTCGACGGCGGCTACCTCTGGGAATACAGCGGCGACCTCGCGCTGCGCGAGGCGGAAGGCCGCGTCAACGACAGCCACGTGTGGGTGCAGCCGCCCGGCACACCCACCATCGGCGAGGCCTTTCTCGACGCCTATGAGGCGACCGGCGATGAGGAGTATCTCAATGCCGCGCTCGACGCCGCCCGCGTTCTCCTCGCGGGGCAGATGCGAACGGGTGGGTGGGGCTATTCGGTCGAAACCGATCCTGTCAAACGCCAACAATACGCCTATCGCGACGTGACGGCCGCCAAAGCTCCGCGCTGGAATCGCGCCACCGTCCTCGACGACGACACCACGATGGCGGCGCTCCGGTTCCTGATGCGCCTCGACAAGATTCTCCAGTTCAAGAACGCGAAGATTCACGACGCCGCTTTCTTTGCCCTCGACAGCCTTCTCCTGAACCAATACCCGAACGGAAGCTGGTTTGGGTGGTGGGAATGGGAGAACCGGCCGCCCAACCCGCAGGAATTTCCCGTGCGCCGCGCCGCCTATCCCGACGCGTGGCCGCGCAAACCCGAAGGCTGGCCCGCCCGCTACGTCCTCAACGACAACGTCGTGTCGGACGCCATCCGCACCATGTTGGACGCCTGGGACATCTACCGCGACGAACGTTATCTCGCTTCCGCGCACAAGGCCGGCGGCTTCTTGCTGTCGGCCCAGATGCCCGATCCGCAACCGGCATGGGCGCAGCAATATGACGCCAACATGTATCCGTGCTGGGGCCGCAAATTCGAGCCGCCGGCGATCACGGCAGGCGAGTCGCAAACCGTGATCGAAACGCTGCTCGCTCTCTATCGCCGCACGGGCGACTGGAAATATCTCGAACCGATTCCGCGCGCGCTGGCCTATCTGAAGAAGTCGCTTCTGCCCGACGGTCATCTGGCGCGCTTCTACGAACTGAGAACCAACCGCTCGCTCTACTTCACGCGCGACTATCAACTGACCTACACGAGCGACGACGTGCCGACGCATTATGCTTTCACCTGGGAATCGCGGCTCGATGCGATCGAGGCGGACTATCGAAGGGTGGCTGCTGCCGATCCGGCGTCGTTGGCCGCGCGCGAGAAACCCGAGCCGCGCGAATTGGCGGCGAGGGTCGGCGCCGTCCTCGCTGCGATGGATTCGCGCGGCGCGTGGGTCGAGGGCGGCCCGCTCCGATTCCACAAGATCGCCCCCCCCAGCGGCGTGATCAAGTGCGCCACCTTTGCGGCCAACGTGAAGACGCTCTGCGACTATTTGGCCGCACGCCGCTGAGGACGGATTCTGACGGATTCTGTCTGTGTGCGTTTGTCTGCTTTCCGCGCCCGGCGTGGCACGAGCAGATACCTGGATTTCAGCCGGTCTCACGCAGAGGCACAGAGCACACAGAGACAAGCGCCGCAAAAGGGAACTTCTCACGTTTTTCTCCGTGCGCTCGGTGCCTCTGCGTGAGATTCTGACAGCAGTGCGAGCAGAACGACGAACGGTTCTGTGCGCGGTATTTCACGCATGTCGGGTTGGTTAACAATTCCACACAGAGGCGCAGAGCGCACAGAGAGAAACAGGAAAAGCACTCCCTCTGAGTTGCTTTTCTCCGTGTGCTCTGTGCCTCTGTGTGAGACCGACAAAGGAGCGCAAGATGAAGCACAACGAGATTTCGGGCATTACTGTGGACACGGCCATGGAGATTCACAAGACGTTGGGGCCAGGGCTGTTGGAGGCCGTCTATCGGAGAATCCTGGCCTATGAACTTCGAAAACGTGGACTGCATGTTGACGAGGAGAAGCCGATTCCGGTGGTCTGGGACGGCCAAGTCATGGACATCGGGTTTCGAGCGGATCTCCTTGTGGAGAACAAGGTGATTGTGGAATTGAAATCGGTGGAGAAGCTGGCGCCGGTGTTCGGGAAAATCCTTCTGACCTATCTTCGTTTGGCCGACAAGCGCCTGGGACTGCTGGTGAATTTCGGCGAAGAACTGCTGAAGGACGGCCTTGTACGCGTAATCAATGGCCAGCTGGAATAGATTTTGGCCTGCGATCAAACGCACAGCCTTTCCGCGCGATTGTTGCGCGATTCGTGCGTACTATTCGGGTGTCATGAGTTTCTGTATGCCTCACACAGAGGCACAGAACACACAGAGAGAAACCGCGTTGAGGGCAGAACGTTTTCGAGTTCGTTACTCTGTGCGCTCCGTGCCTCTGTGTGAGATGGAGAGGGGGGTACGGCGCGACTTCGGGGCCGTGATTCGTGCCTGCCGCTCGGGCGCTGTGAAGTTCTGTATGTCTCACACAGAGGCGCGGAGCGCACAGAGAAAAGAATTGGAAAAAACTCCGCCTCCAATTCGCTCCCGCTCTGTGCGCTCTGTGCCTCTGTGTGAGATAAACCGGGGCTACGACGCAACCGTGGGCCGGCGATTCTTCCTGTAAAAACCTCTTGGCTTTGCCGCGTGAGATGGCCTACCCTCCGTCCGACTGCTCGACCTCAATGATCGAATCCTTCATCGGAGGCAACGTTATGGGACGCAACAAAGAGACACGCCGCCAGTTCTTGAAATCCGCCGCAGTGGGCGCGGCCGCCGCCACAGTCGCCGCCCAACTCACCGCCCGCAGCTACGCCCGCGTCATCGGCGCCAACGACCGCATCGTCATCGGCCAGATCGGCTGCGGCGACCGTGGCCGCCAGGCCCACATGCAGCAAGTCCACCAATTCGCCAAGGACGAGAACGTCGAGATCATCGCCGTCTCCGACCCCTGGAAAAGCATGCGCGATCAGGCCGCCGCACTGGTCAAGGAATGGTTCGGCCGCGACGCCAAGTCGTTCTCGCGCTATCAGGACTTGATCGCCATCCCCGAGATTGACGCCGTCACGATCGCCAGTCCCGACCACTTGCACCCTGCCATTCTCACCGCCGCGGCCAACGCTGGCAAGGACGCCTATTGCGAGAAGCCGTGGGCCATGACGCTCGATGGCCTCAAGATGATGGCCGACGCCGTCAAGAAGAACAGCCGCGTCGTCCAGGCCGGCACGCAGCTTCGCAGCATGGCGTCGTTCACCGGCTGCCGCAAGCTGGTCCAGTCGGGCGCGCTGGGACGCATTTTCAAAGTCGAACAAGTGCGCAACGGCTATCGTCCCTACTGGCACCGTTACTCCGAACGCCCGATTCAGGAATCCGAAGTGGACTGGAAGGCCTTCCTCGGCCCGCTGCCCGACCGCCCCTTCAACGGCAAGTTGCTGGCCGGCTGGTATGGCTACCGCGAGACTTCGGGCGGCCCCATCGGCGGCTTCATGAGCCACTTCATTGACCTCGTCCACTACGTCACGGGCGAGAAGTTCCCCAAGAGCGCCGTGACGCTTCAGGGCAAAAAGGCTTGGGAAGACGATTTCACCTGTCCCGAAGTCGTCCACACTGTTCTCGAATATCCCAGCGGGATGCTCGTCAGCTATGCCACGACGTTCGGCAACGGCAGCGGCAACCTCATGCACTGGTTCGGCAAGCTGGGCATGATTGACAGCACCGATTGGGAGAAGCCGACCGTCACCGGCAGCGGCAGCGAAGACCCCGATCGGATCAAGAAGAACGCCCCCGTCGAGCCGGTGGACATCACCCATCACATGCAGAACTGGCTCCAGTGCCTGCGCACGCGCAAAGCGCCCAACGCCGACGTCGAAGCCGGCTATCAGCACGGCGTGGCGGTGATCCTCTCCGACATGGCGATGGTCTCCGGCCGCCGCATGCTCTACGACGCCGAAAAGCGCGAAATCACGGCGGGGTAGGGAATTGCATCGGGTGTCAGCGATACAACATCCATGATTCTGCGGCGGTGCGCCCGCCTCCGCTGAACGCACACTGGCAATAGGCCGAGTCAACTGGATTTCCCGCGCGATCCTTGACGGCGCTCTTGACCGTCAGCGTGTAGGTTTGGCCGGTTATCTGATTGCTTGTGATGAGGCGGTATTGCCAGTCCTTCACCCGCGCCGCCCCAAGAATGCTCAGTCCGCCTGTGCACGTGTAGTTGGACGCTTGGTCGGCATTGGCGACCGGCTCATCGAACGTTACCATCACGATGTTCCGACTGCTTGCCGCAGACAAAGCCTCTATCAGGCGCGGGCGAACTGTGTCAATCGTCACGCCGTCGGAATTGGGCGACCATGCGCTGATGTTGTCCACCTTGTCGTGCGCCCGCACGTGGGCAAAGAGGCGTTGGCCGTTTGAGCCTGTGATCGCCCGCGACAATACATTGCCGACGTTCAGATTGAGAATATCGTTGCTGCCCGGCGTCGTTCCAATCTGCAGGCCGTAGGACGCCATGCCCGAAACCGCATCGCTCGAAGCCGCCCAGCGGAAAGTGATCGTGGTCTGCGAAGTGAACAACGCTCCCGCCACAGGTTTTCCGGGCACGGTCGGCGGTGTGGCGTCCTGGCGCGAATGGACCACGGGCGACCACGGCCCCGTGACTCCTTCTGCGCTTCGTGCACAAACGCGATAATAGTACGTTTCGCCATCCCGGAGATTCGCCGCCGTATAGTACGTGCGCGTCGTCCAGTCGCTGCTACCAGCGAGCGTCGTGAAAAGCGGACCCGTGCTCCATTCCATGAGACACCCTGCAGAACCAGTCCGCGGCGCGAACCAGATCGTATTGGTCAACCCGCGCACAAAAGCGGGCTCGGCGGCCACAAACGGCGCGGCAGGAGCGGGCGCCGTTTGAAATTGCCAGACCGCGCCCGGAACCTTTTCGCCGTGACTGTCGCTCACGTCCACACGCCAAATGTAGCGCTTTCGCGTCATCGCCGAAGTGAGCGAGAACGTCGTGGGCGTCTGGCCGGTGTTCACGCGCGTCATGGCGATATAGCAATTCTCGCCCGTGAACTCCGCCGCATATTGAGTCTTGAACGCCGTCTGGTCGCTCGCTTCAACGGTCCCATTTCTGTTCCAGTCGGCCAGCGGGTCGCCCGCCGCGAAGCAATAGCCAAACAAGGTCTCGTCGTCCTTGTTCACATAGCCGTCTTCGGTCAGGTCGCACCGGCGGTAAGTCGGCGTGGTGGTGACATCCTTTGCATAGACGTCATACGTCAGGCCGTCGCCGAGGTTAGGATCGGCGGCAATCCAACTGAGCGTGATCTTCGAGGCCATGGCTGTGAGCGACCGGTCGCGCGGATAGGGGAAATCCGTGCGCGTGGGTGGTTTGTTGAGGTTGCCGGCGACCGGGAAACCGCGACGCACAATGGTCCCCGTTCCCGTGGCATTGCTGACAGCTGTTTGTCCCGCCGTAAAGAGCAATGCCTTGGTTGTGCCTGAAGTTGTCCGTCCGGCGGTCGCCACAAGAGTCTCGACCGTCTGGAAATAGCGCGGCCTTCGCGCCAGCACAATGCCCGACGTCGTGGCCAGCACGCCGCTTTGGTTGCCCGCCTTGTCTATGGCGGTGATCGAAAACGAAATCCCGCCCTGATCGGGGACGCCGCCGGTGCACCAAATCGCATCAAACCGGCCGTTGAAAGGCGGCGCGACATAGGCCGGCAGCAAGTCCTCGCCGATCACGCGCTCGCCCGCCGAGGTCATGTCGTCCACCATGAATCGCGCTTTGAACGTGACGCGCTCCACGCCCGACAGAGGATCGAACACGTCGGCGAAGATAGTCGGGTCGTCGCCGATGATCGTGTTTCCCCAAATCTGCGTGAGGAACTTGCCCGTCGGCGGCGTCTTGTCCACCAGGGCGTAGCAGTCTTTTTCCGAACTGTGGTTGTGGGGGGTGTCGGTGATGGTCACTCTGATTCTATGAGAACCGTCGGCCAGCGAAGGCAAAGTCCAGGGAGAGGAAACCGTTCCGACGCCCACGCCATCAATTTCGCCGGTGGCCGAAAATGGCTGGTCGTCGGGATTCACCGCCTGCCAAATCACGCGGATCGCGCCGTTAGTCCAGAAGTTTGGCGTGCAGGCGGGACCCGAAGTGAAAGCGGGTGACATCGAACCGCGCGCGCCCACCGTGAGGCCGTCATCGAGCCACTTGGCCTCGAACGGCGTCGCGCCATCGCGGTCTTCGGCCAGACGAAACGCCACATCCCTCTTGCCGGGCGACACCAGAGTCGAAATCTTGAGATCGCGCTTGTATTCCGCCCGCTGGCCAGCCCGGACCGTGACAACATCATCGGGCTGATCCACCCAGCGCAAGCCGGTGAAATTCGGTCCCGTGCCGATCACGTTGACCAGTCGAACACGCAGGTTGGTGTCGGTCGGATTATTGATGCCAAAGACGGCCTTGATCGTGTCGCCCCCCGGGGCAATGGCCGGGACAAGCGACATCGAATAGATTTCCGGACGACTGCCGGATCCGATACTTGGTGTATTGACAGTCGCGACATTGGAATAGGCTGAGTTGTATTCGTTGTAAGCGCGAATGCGGTATGTATAGGGCGTGGCCGGCTTGAGGCCTTTATGGAGAAACTCCTGAGTATCGCCGCCCACGCGCGCGATTTCCATATACCCCTGAGGGACATTGCCGATTTCGCTCTTTTCGATCTTGAAGCCATATTCATTGACCGAGTTGTCTTTCCACCGCAGCCGGATTTGCGTGCCGCCTTCGAGCGCAAGCGTAAGATTCGACGGCGCCACGGGCGCTTCAATTCCTGCGCCTGTTCCATTCACCCGAACGATGTTGGAATAACCGGAGAGATACTGGTTGTATGCCTGAACTCGATACCAATAAGGGATGCTTGGATCCAAGCCGCTGTCAGCCCATGTGGTGACGTTCGCGGCGGTAGTCCGAATGCGCCGCCACGCCGCCCATTCATACCGGTCGCGCCGCTCGATATAAAAGCCTTGCTCGTTATTCGCGCGGTCCGACCATGACAGCCGAACACTCGTTCCGCCAAGCAACTTTTGACAAGAGAGAGTCTGCGGTGTGGCTGGCAGCTGACCGGCGCCTCCACCGCTACGTCGAAATTCGTAGGACGCCGTTGCGACATTGCCGACGCGATGTCCTGTGAGGTCACTTACATGCCAAAACTCCCATGTGTATGTGCCTTCCGGTTCGGAACCCGTGAATGTATATGTGTTCCAAAACCAGCTGCTGTCCCTCATCCGCCAAGCACCTTGGTACAAGGGCTTCGGATTGTCAGAAAACTGCAATGCGTCTTGGGGCGAGCGAAAAGGTCCGGGATAGAAAGCATACATCAAGCTCCCGTCGGGCCTTCTCATTCTGACATAGGTTCTGACGGGGCGCGAATCGCCTCCTGCGACGTCCACCCACTTTTCCTGCCTGTCGCCAGAACCGAAAATTCTCTTTACTGGGGCGAAACGAAGTATCGCGTTCACCCTCTGAGTATTGACCCCGAGGACAGAGCCTTGACCATCATCTTCGTGCGCTTCTTTCCAAAAGAATACGATCATTCCCGCGCAATACTCGGCAGCAGCTTTCAGAGCGATCTCTTGCATCGAATATGCTTCACGTGGTACCACGGAGTCATGCGTCCATTTGGTCCATCCATTCGGGTTAATGTCCCCATGAATCGGGTCAATCTCCCCTTGAAAGTAATAGTCGGCAAAAGGACGCGCAAAGGTCTCACCGGCTAGCTCATGAAAGAAATCCTTGAAGAATCGGCGATTGCGAACTCCCGTTGCCTTCTGAAGAGCGATCTGGGGATCATAGTAGTCATTGCCAAAAAGCTCGAAACCGTCAATTGGCCAGTCACCGGCCACGGGCACGTAATCCGGTAGCCCCAGGGGTTTGTGAGGAATAAGGTGAGTGTGTGCGGGACTTGACATGTCCTGTACGAGGTGAAGCACGTGACCTAAACAATAGGCCGCCTCGCGCCGCAAGGACCCATCCCCACCCCCGAGTTCTTGCGACAATCCCCACCACCAGAGAGCGTCATTCCAGCTATACCGATTGTCTTGCGAGCATGCCCAATCCGGAGCCCGCTTGAAGATAGCGTAAAGGCGCCAACTCGGATTCCTCGGGTTGTAAAAATGAAAACGATAACGAAAGGTATTATAACGAAAAGGAGGCGAATCCAGTGTTGCATCCTCATGCTCTGAGCCATCAAGGATCCCATTTCTCTCGGCCTCATGAAACTGTATCTGCGGGTAGGCGTCTTTCACTATGTCCAGAGCTCGCCTCGTTATCTCTCTATGAACACCGGTCCCGTGCTGTTTCCTCGGAAGGTCTCCGGCGAAATACAGGATAGCTTCGTGCGCATACAGTGTTTGTGATGTGCTACCTGCACCAGCCGCTGATGCAAGTTCTCCTACACCCGACACCACGGCACAGGCAAAAATGATTAATTGACGGATGAATCTGCATGGAAACGGCATATTCGCTTGCCTCACGTTTCTACCGCTCTTTTCCAGCGGCCTTCATGTGGATTGCCCTGCAACTTGACGGGCATCCTCACAACCCTCCCACCCAGACCATGATTGTGGCGCTTTCGGCGTTGGAGTTTTCGAGGGCTTTGCCGACGACGGCGCCGAGGGTTGGGACGAGAGCGCGTTTGGCGTGGCCGGGTTTTTCGGATGTGGTCAGGAGATCGCCGGCGCGGACAGGGCCAGTCACGAAACACGGCACCTTGCCCATCAGGCAGATGAAGTCGCCGAGCGTCTTGTCGTCATCGCATCGCACGCCCGGTTGCGTCGAGATGATCCCCGCCAGTGTCGTATCGTTTTCCCGCGAACACGGCACATAGCCGTCGGCGGTGATGCAGACGACCGTCCCCGGCTGGAGTTTAGACAGCGGCCCGCGATAGTCGCGTATAACGAAGTCGCGCCCCTTCGCTGCGAGAGTGCGTTCGTCGGCGTTCTTTGCGGTCCGCATTTTCTCCAGCACCGCCTGCTTTTCCGCATCGCCCAGCCGGTAGTTGGGGTGCGGCAGCAGGCGGTCGGCCACGTCGGCGTTGATCGTGGTGTCGGTTGCGTAAATGCCTTTCCAGCGGTTGATCGTGCGGCCAAGGTCAGTCAATCCGTCCCCCTCGGGAATGACCTTATTCGCCGTTGACGCAAGCATGAGCTCGGTTCCCGAGCCACTGGCGCGTAGTCTCGCCTGATCATTGCTGATTCCGAGCGTCAAATAGCAGGCGGGGTCGAGACCCGAAATGCGAAGCCCCGAATCGGTGATCATTTTGACTGCCTGATTTGCAGCAGGTTTGAGGACGATCTCGTCGTCGTTGCTCAATGTGAGAAAGGTTCCCTCGCGGCGGATGAGCGATCCGACATCGCGCAGAAACTTGCTGGTGAACGCATAGGGCACGGTGGCGAGTTTGACGCGGGGAGCCATCTCGGCCTCGCCGGCGACCGTGATGCCGATCCAATAATCCTGATCGAAGTTCAGCGTGATCGGAGCAAGGCTGCCCAACACCGCCGAGAAGAAGCCGTTGACGTCGGCGTTCAAGGTTTGCGTTTCCTGCCAGAGCGGCGAGCCGCCCGTCGCCTGATTGTAAATGCGAAAGGTGACGCTGTAGGAACCGGAGAGCGGATCGCCGCCGAGATCGGTGAGGCGTCCCTGGAAGTTCATGCCGGCGGGAACCGTGTAGTCCAGTTTGCCTATTGAGTAGCCCTCAGGCAGGTCGCGGTTTTCGAGTGCGATGGTGTCGGAGACGGGCGAGGGCGTCCAGTTGCCGGCGGCGTCGCGGAAGAGGGCCGAGACGGTCTTTGTGCCGTTGCCCGCGGAGAGAGTCCATGCGACCGATGTGGCGTAGGGAAGGTCGGCCGACCACGCGCCGCCCTCGTTGCGCAGCCGCACCATGCCGTTGGTCATCCCCGATATGTCGTCCACGGCGTTGAGCGTGAGCGTGACGCTCTTGGTGTAGGCGATAGGCGCGCCATTGTTGATGAGGACCGAACAGTTATGGGGCGGATTGCTATCGTCGGGACGATTGAGACGGAGCCAGTCGAGCCAGTAGTCAACCTGGCGGTCGGTGGTGCTGGTTACGTTTTGTCCGCTGATTATGAAATAGGTGCCGGCGGCGAGGGTCTGGCCATCGCAGCGGGCGCGGAGAACGCCGTTGATCGTGAGTTCGATGTTGGCGCCGACCTGTTTGAGCCCGATTTCGAGCCAGGGCGTGGTGAAGTTGCTTTCCTCGCCTGAGCTAATTCCGAGCCCGTTGTTGACGTTGAGCGTGTAACCTGAGGCGGAGATGGCGTTGTTGATGAGATTGCCTTCGATGAAACTCGAACCGTTGGTGAACCGGAAAAACGTTGTGTTCTCGTCGGCCTGACGGCGCTCCCAATAGCACTGCAGATAGACGGCAAGACCGAGCGCGGTGCCGGAAGCGTCTTTCTGGCGAATGACGCCGCTGCCCTCGCCGCCGCCCTCGTGAAAAGACGCGTGGATGGCGCCGCCGGTTTCTTCGGCAACGGTCCCGTCGCCCACAACGGTCACTTCCCAGAGGGTGCCGTTAATTACGGTGCCGTTGCACTCGTCATACGTTCCGGTTTCGAACGCAGCCCAACACAATTGAGCAACAACGAAGAGGAATGCTGTCGAAAACACAGTGACTTCCCGCCGCTGTTTTGAACCTCGACAATGTGTTCCCATAGAGGTCCTCCGCACCAAATGTTTTTGGACTCACAAACTCCAAAAAGTGCCATAGGGCTTCGTTGTCAAGCGAAAAACCATGAGAAATGGGGAAAAACGGGGGCGTTCTTTACCCGTTATTGGCCAGGATGCGCGACCTCAAATTCCCATTTCAAATCGAGGAAGTAGTTGGTCGGAACGCCATCGCGGTTGGCGACGGCGAGGCGGGAGCGGGTTTGGGAGAGAATGGTGGGTGCGAAGCCCGGCGGCCTGTGGAACAAGAACACCTCCACGTCGTAGGCCGCCTGTTTGGCAATGAGCGAACCGACGGCGACGCGGAGGGTGCTTCGGCCGCGCGGGAGCGTGAGGGCCGTTCCCTGCGCGAGCGAGTCGAGTTGAAGAATCGCGGTGTCCTGCTTGGCGCGAAACACAACGCGACAGCCCACGTCGGCGATCTCGCCGTCCGCTTCGCATTCGATGGCGACGACCAACGGGTCTTTCGATAGAGTCTTCTCGCACGGCTGACCGCCCGAATCGAGGAACCGCACACCGGCGATCCGGCACGAATGCGGCGCGGGGGCCGGCGGCAGGGGAGAGGCGCGTCCCTTGCGGCGGCTTTCCTCGAACGGCCTGGCGCGGTCGTGGCTCCAGCGCATATAGGCTTCGGCTACTTCGCGCGCAGGGCCGGCGGCGCGGATTCGGCCCTCGTCGAGCCAGATCGCCTCGTCGCAGATTTCGCGGATCGCAAAGATGCTGTGGCTGACCAGGATCAGTGTCCGCCCCTGGCCGACGAATTCCATCATTTTGTGGAATGACTTGTCCTGAAAGTCGGCGTCGCCGACGGCCAGAATCTCGTCCACGAGAAGAATGTCGGGATTGCAGTGGATGGCGACCGAGAAACCCAGGCGCACGAACATGCCCGCCGAGTAGTACTTGACGGGCGTGTCCATGAAGTCGGCCAGCCCCGAAAAGGCAATGATGTCGCCGAGGCGGCGGCGAATTTCCTCGCGCGAGAGGCCCAACACCGCGCCCTGAAGAAAGACGTTTTCGTAGCCGGTGAGGTCGGGATGGAATCCCGCGCCGAGTTCGAGCAACGGCAGGACGGAGCCATTGACCGCCACTTCGCCCGCGGTCGGCTGGATCAGCCGCGCGATGATCTTGAGCAGCGTGCTCTTGCCCGACCCGTTCTCGCCGACCAGGGCCAGTTTGCGCCCGCGCCGAACGTCGAACGAAACGTCGCGGAGCGCCCAGTGGTCGAGGCGGTTGGCCGGGCTGACGTAGCGCGGCAGGAGCAGGTTCACCCAGCGCGATTCAGGCGCCGCGCGAACGTGATAGACCTTCGAGAGATTGCGGGCGGAGATGGCGGCGCCATCCGAGTGTTGAGTGTTGAGTGTTGAGTGTTGAGTTGAAAGGCAAACGTTACCATCTGGAGATCGCGTCGCCGCGCGGGGGGCAATAGAGTTGGGAGTCTCCGAAGCGGCTGGCACTGGCCTGTCACCCGATCAACCGACGATTCTTAACTCAACACTAAAAACTCACCACTCAAAACCATTCATTGCAGTATGGGTTTCAAAACCCGCGCGCCCATCTGCGCATAGCTGCGGGCCAGGTGGTCGAACATCGCGTCGTCGCGGCAGACGCCCACGACCGCGCCGCCCGAACCGGCAAAATGCACGTGCGCGCCTTCGCGCCGCGCCCGCTCGACCAGTTCCCGGTTGCCCGGGCTGATCTGATAGATACTCGCGCGCAGCTCGAGATTCTCGTCCAGCAACGGGCCGATTTCGACGCCGCGGCCCGCCAGCAGCCGCTCGCGCGCCCGTTCGGCCAGCGCGGCAATCTTGTTCATCGTCTCGACGACCTTCGGTTCGCCCGCCAGCCACCGCTCGCGCACCGGACTGTGCGTCACCTCCGTCCCTTCGGCGAGGTCGTCGTGATAGGCGATAAACAGCGGCGGCAAAAGCGAAGGATCGAGCGGCTCATAGTGGCCGTAACCTTGTTTTTCGATCAACTCGCGGTTGAAGTCCATATAGACGCAGCCCTCATAGACCTGCACAACGCGGTCCTGGAGGCCGGCGGTGATCTTCAGTTCTTCGGTTTCGGCGCTGAGAATCAGACTGGGCAGGAGCGGCCTCGAAATCTCGACGCCAAAGAACTGCATCAGCGCGCGCATGGTGGCCGTGACGATCGCGCTCGACCCCGCCAATCCCACGCGAACGGGAATGTCGGTGTCATACTGGATCGTGAAGTTCTTCTGTTCGAGGGCGATTCCGTGTTGAACGCAGTAGTCGAGGAACTTCTTGATCGTCGCTTTGACCAGGCGCGTGCCGCCGTAGTAGCCCGATTCCTCGACAAAGGCCACGAGGTGTTCCATCGAGTCGAAGTCGCCGAGGTCGCGGTGGCCCGGGACAATCACCAGCCGCGGGCTTTCGTAGAGCGTCACGCGGCAGCGAAAGTTGCGGGCGATGATCGAAATCGTCCGGCCGAAATAGCCGTCGCTAGGATTGCCGACCAATCCGGCGCGGGCATAGGCGTGGGTGAGGATCAACATGGGGAGGACTCCAGGCAATTTTGAATGTTGAGTTTTGAATTTTGAATCAAAAGCAACTTACAGCGAACGGCTAACGATTTTCTCGCTTTCTTTTCCGGCACCCGACGTTCATCACTTGAAAGTCAAAACTCATAATTCAAAACTCACAATTCAAAATTGTACTGAGCGCATTTCTTCTGCGTTTTCCTCGGGCGACGTGGGATTGGTGAACGCCCCGCCGCTTGTCTCCGATCCGGCGTTGTACTTGATACGCTCGCGCGAACGATGAAGCGGATAGAACTCCGCGTGAAAATGATAGTAAGGATATTCGGCGCCGTCCACCGGCTCCTGATGAAAGCCCATCATGAGCGGCAGTTCGTAGCCGAACAAGCCGTCGTAGATTCGAACCTGCCGCTGCAGGCCCGCCATGAAATCGTCGGCCTCGGCGTCGCTCATATCGAGCAGTGACCCGAAATGGCGTCGCGGATAGATGTGAGCCTCGTAGGGATACTCGGCGTAGGTGGGCAAGAAACCGGCGAAGTGTTCGCTGGTCCAGAGGAGGCGTTTCGCAAACGCGATTTCCTTCTCCAGGATCGCGCAGAACAGACATCGCCGGTCGTGCGTGTCCCAATAGCGGCGCGCCGCCTCGAGCTCTTTGGCCGGACGCGCGGGGATGTAGGGGTAGCTGTAAATCTGCCCGTGCGGGTGAGGGATCGTGACACCGATGATCTCGCCCTTGTTTTCAAAAATCAGCACATACTTCACATCCGGGCGCTCGCGCATGGCCCGAACGTGATCGCGCCAGAGTCCGAACAGCCGCCGCAGATGGTCGCGCGACAGGTCCTTGATCGAGCCGCGGTGGTCGGGCGAATAGAGAACCACGTCGCACGAGCCATGCGCTCGCGCGACCCGAAGCAGCTCGTCGTCGGCGATGCCGGGCTCCGGCGGGTCTTTCATCAGGTGAGGAAAGTCGTTCGGGTAGAGATAGACGTCATAGTCGGCGGGGACTTTGCCCGAACCGGGACAAAACGGACACGTATCCTTGGGCAGGAACGGGCGATGCTGGCGCGCGGCCGAGACCATCACCCACGTCTCCAGCGTCGGGTTCCAGCGAAGCTCCATCGCAACATCCTTCACTCAGTCCAGACTCAGCCGGATTGAAACGGGCGGGGCGCGCCGCTGTCAAGACCTTAGACGAACCGGCGCTGCAACCGGTGGCTGGAAAACGCTTGACCGTGAGCGCGATTCCAGAGAAACCAGGCGGGCCACGACGCTTTATGCGTCCAACAGAGTGCATGGAATTGAAGCGAGCGACTCGGCTCTTTGGAGGTCTTTGAATGAAACGACGCGAGTTTCTTGCCGCCGCCGTGGGCGCCGTATGTCTTCCCCGATGGACGTGGGCCGCCGATCTTCCGCCCGACATCAAAATCACGCGCATCGTCGGCTTCGATCTTCCCACCAAACGCTCCAAGGTCGCCGGAAAGAATTCGCGGCTCGACGTTCACGGCGACCGCTCAACCGACCGCATGGTGAGGCTTTATGCCAACGCGGGCGTCGAGGGTATCGGCAATTGTCGGGCGGCCCGCGAAGCGTTGGCCACGCTGCTCGGCAAGAATCCATTCGACTTCTACAAGGCCGATGGGCGGCGCATGGACAGCCCGCTGGGCGCCGGCACGATGCCGCTCTGGGACCTGGCTGGCAAGGTTCTCAAGAAGCCCGTTTATGAATTATTGGGCAGCGCCGGCCCGACGCGCGTGCCGGTCTATGACGGCTCGATCTACTTTAGCGACCTGCTGCCGCAGTACGCCGCTCGCCCGCTCGATCGGTTCAAGGAAGAAATAGACTTGGGCCTCAAACAAGGCCACCGCGCGTTCAAAATCAAGGTCGGGCGCGGCGCCAAGTGGATGCCGCGCGAAGAGGGTGACGCCCGCGACATCGAGGTGCTCAAGACCATCCGCCAACAGGGCGGGCCCGAACTCATCGTCGGCGCCGACGCCAACAACGGCTACGATCTCGCGCGCACCAAGCGGTTGCTCGAAAGCCTGCCCGACTACAACTTCGCATGGCTCGAAGAGATGTTCCCCGAATCGGTTCCGGAGTGTCTCGACCTGAAGCGTTTTCTCGCCGAGCACAAGTGGAAAACGCTCCTGGCCGACGGCGAGACCCAGAGCGACCTCGAAGCCTACAAGCCGTACATCGCCGCCCGGGCGATAGACATTTTCCAGGGCGATATGAACCGCTTTGGCTTCGAGGGCATCCTCACCGAAGCCGCGTGGGCCAAAGAACAAGGGCTGATGGTCGCGCCTCACAACTGGGGCTCGCTGGTCGGCTTTTACATGCAGTTGCACGTAGGCCGGGCGATCACCAATCTCTACCGGGCCGAAAACGATCCTCTCTCGTCCGATGTGCTCATTGCCGACGGCTACGCCATCCGCGACGGTCTGGCCACAGTGCCCGACGCGCCGGGGCTGGGTCTGAAAATCGCCGAGGACAAGTTCGCGTCCGGTGTGAAAGTGGATTTCGATCTGAAAATGTGAAAGCGATTTTCCCCGTCTTACGGCATTTCGCTTTCGGATGCCTCGTTCGCAGCCGATAGGAAATCAGCAAGGCAAGATTGAGCACCGGACACAAAGCGGTCTGCCTTCGTAAGAAGTGCTTTGGCACCATCCACCGAGACCTTGAACAAAAGCGCCTTGAGATTCTCCGCACTCATGCGGAAATCCCCTCCCGGAGAATATTCTCTCTCAATGTGCTCTCCGACATCGGGCCGTTTTCGAGTTCGTCGGAAGTGAACACCAGAGTATTGAAGACCAGCCCATTGTCAAAGGCCACTTGCCAGGCAATGTGCTGGAGAAGAGTTTCGTCGGCGGCCGATTTCTGCTCAAGCACAACGCAAACGTCGAAATCCGATGCGGCCTCGGAGTCACCCCGCGCCCTCGACCCGAACGCCCAAATCCGCGCGTCGGGAAACCGCTCGCGAACGCGCCGTGCGAATGCTTCCAAAACCTGACTGTCGCGTTCCGACATCATCGAATTCACTCCAACTCCGAGCCGCAGGACACTCTGGTCGTCCCCTCTTCTTCGCCACAAATGGTTGCAGACCCATGCCAGTCTGTCAACCGCTTGATCGCCGAGAACGGTTTCAGACGTGCCCATCCTCAGCCTATCTCCGCTCCGCAGAAAAACACTGATTGCAGGGCGGTGAAATGAGCGGTACATCTATGAAACATGAACACCGGCGGACATATCGGAGCCGGATGGCTTCTGGCCCACGCGGTCTCGCTCGACCGATTCGAGCGCCGCGGCGTGGTCGTCATGGCCGCCCTGTGCGACGTGGACGCGATCTTCCTGCCCTTTCCCGAAGCTTATGCGCAGTGGCATCGGACGTTCGGTCACAACCTGTGGGTTTGGATCGGCGCGCCGCTCGTGCTCCTTTTCCTCGTCGCACGAGGGCGACGCTTTCTCGTGCTCTCACTGGCCTATCTCGCCATGGCCAGCCATGTCATTCTCGATCTGATCGCGACGGGTTGGTGGGGCATGTATCCGTTCTGGCCGCTGCGGGGCTGGGAGGTCTCCGAGATTCTGACCTCGAACTACATTCCCGAGGACACGATGAAATGGATCATCCAGCCGCTTCTGACTGTTCTTGTCTTGGTTGGGATCGTCTGGATTTATCTGCGGCACAAGCGAACGCCGCTCGAAGCGATTTCCCCGGCCGTGGACTCATTGTTGATGAACTTCATCTTGTTGCCGTGGAGACACCGCTGCGGCGAATGCGGCGGTTTGGCCTTTTATCGCTGTGGCCGATGCGGGCGAGCGCTCTGTCCGAATCATCGAGCGGTCAATTGGCGCCTGGAAGTGCGATGCCGCCCGACATGCCATAAGGCTGTGAATGCGGCGTAAGGGCTTCTCCGACGGCTGCTCAGGCAACCGTCATGCCTCAATCCGGGAGACCGCCGATACCGCCTCAGTTGGCGAAACCGCGATCCGTAAGGACCAGGTCGCCCCACGAGACGGTCCCGTTGGTCGGATCGTAAAGGTCATTCACATAGGTTGGAGTGCGGCCGATAATGTCCCTCCCCCACTTTCCGCCGAATTCGTTCGTCAGGTTGGGGCCGCAGGAAACCATGTACCAAGCGATCGGCCGAATGTCGGGATCCTGGCCGCCGTTGGCCGCTCCGTAGTGGCGATCCGCTCCCCAAAAGGCATAGCTGCCGCGGCCCGTCTGGCCGCCGGGGCCGCCCGACTGAGACTGTCGGATGTCGAAGAAGGGATTCACCGGCACCGTCGTGATGTAAGCAACAGGTGTCGTGAGGAGACACTGGACCCGGTAGTCGTTATACCAGGAGGTCCCAAGTTGTCCGTCGGGCGGATAGTCGTTGTTGTCCACCCGATAGGCCTCCAGGGCCACGCGAAGATTGCGGAAATCGGTTCTGACTCTCGTGACTTTGGCGCGAATTTGCGCCTCGAGGAAATTGGGCACGGCGATTGCTGCCAAGATGGCGATAATGGCGACCACGATCAACAGCTCGATCAACGTAAACCCTTTTCGGTTCTTCATCAGACCCGCACCTCTCCGCAAAATCGTACTGCCACCTGAGACACCCGACCGGCGCGAGGTTGGAGTTCTGCATTGTTGGAAAGGCACAAGGCGTGTCGGCGTACGGCGGCGAGACTTCTACAGCGAAGAACATCGTTCGGGAAGGTTCTCTGCCCGGTTGATCCTCTCACCTCCTCGGGCCTGTCCGGCGATCAGAACGTCATCGCATCGCAGTTGGGACACTTGCGTTTGCCCTCGGTGGGATGGCCGCACATGGGACACGTCCGTTTGCGAAACCTGTCGGTCCCAAACCGCTCGAACACGTGGTGAACCGCCTTGATTTCGCTGGGCGAGGCCTGGAACGGTATGGGAGTCTTTGCCGCTTCGCCCTGCTCGAGCATGCTCTCAATCAAGTACATGGCCAATTCGACAATATACGTGATGAATTCCGGCTCATTCTTGAACAGCCGCGCGTTGCGTCGGAGAACCTCGATGACCTCTTCCTTGGTCATCTTCTTCTTGGGTTGCGAAACCGCCATGGTCGCTCCTTTCACCCGCCTTCCCTTGAGCGGCAAGGGGGGACACTGGCCACCGCATCCCGCCGCTCGCGCACTCTGACGGCGGCGGATACTTCTCTACCGAAGGCCGCCGGCCGATGTCAACCACTGATACGCTTTTCGCAATGGCGCTATGGAGTAGAGACTTCCGAATGCCACCACCGGCGAGCCGGCGCCCGCAAGCGACATCGCTCGACGCAGGGCGTGCAATGGGCTTTGCGCTTTGTGCACGGCAATTCCCATGCGGCGCAACGGCCCCGCCAGGGCTTCGGGCGCGCAGCCGCGAACCGTCGGTGCGCGAAACACCACGAAATCGCAGTCGCGAAACGCCTGGGCGACCGGCGCGACCACGGCTTCAGCCGGCTTGTCGTCCAGCAGGCTGAACACGAACACCGGCCGGGCGGCGGGCCATTGCTCCCGAAGGGTTCGAACCAGCGCGGCCGCCGACAGCGGACAGTGGGCGCCGTCGAGAATCACCGGCGGTTCGCCCGCCAGCCGCTCCGTCCGCCCCGGCCAATTCACGTTCCGTGCGCCACGCCGAATTGCGTTGTCGGAGATCGCCCAGCCGCGGGCGCGAAGCCGCTCGACCGCGGCCAGTGCCGTCCGCAGGTTCTCGGCCTGATGGACGCCGAGGAGCGGCAGGTGTGCTTCAATCTCGGCGCCTGAGCAACGCAGCCGATAGCGAACCACCTGGCCGTCGCAACGAGAAGTCCGCGACACGATCCGCACCCAACGCGGCGCGTAAAAGAGCGGACTGCCCCGTCGGCGACACACCTCGCGCACGGCGGCCAACACCTCGGCCGCCACGCCGGGCGACTGTCGCGCCAGGACAACCGGCCTCCCCGCTTTGACGATCCCCGCCTTCTCGCGCGCAATCGCCGCGTGGGTGGCTCCCAGCAAATGCGTGTGGTCGAGGCCGATGGCGGTGATCACCGCCGCTTCGGGCACGACGACATTTGTTGCGTCAAGTCGTCCGCCCAGTCCCGTCTCGAGAATGGCCAACTCGACGCCGCGATCGCGAAACATCTCGAACGCCACCGTGGTCAGCAACTCAAACGTGGTGCGATAGCCGGCCTCGAGCCGAACGCCGCCCCGCTCCAGCCGACGCCGCAACGATTCGACCGCCTGTGCGAACTGGCGTTTCGAGACCGCCGCGCCGCCGATCCGTATCCTTTCGCAGTACGATTCGAGATGCGGCGAAGTGTAAAGACCGGCGCACAAGCCCGCCTCGGTCGCGATCGAATGAAGCAACGCCGCCGTCGAGCCTTTTCCCTTCGTGCCGGCGATGTGCACGAACGGCGTGGCCCGGTGGGGCGACCCGAGATGGCAAAGAAACTGCTCGAATCGCCTCAGATGAAACGCGCGCGTATTGTACTTCATCCGCCCGCGATGCAGCTCGTAGTTGATGAAACTTTCGAGAAACGCAATGGCGTCCGCATAGGTTGACATTTCCAAATCCATCCGTCGTCGGCCCGAGCGATTCAAGTAACGAACCGGCGGGGACGCCAACGACGTGGAGATCGTTCGAGTCGCCACGTCACACCAGAAGTTTCCGATCGTGGAACGCAAGTGAAAACCCTCGGGCAGTGTTCGGAGAATCGAGAAATCATTTTCACTTTATAGACTACCAGTCACGATGTGAGGCGATGAGCCAAAAAGCCAAACTAAGCCTTGACACGTCAACGACACGCAAATCAATACTCTACCGATCAATGCGAGGGGGGAGAATGAGTAGGATTCGGATGACAAACCGGCAAGAGGAAGGAATCTCGGCGGTGATGAATCGGGCGGCAAGACTGATTTGCGCGGCGACGACGGCGGCCTTTCTGGCGGCTTGTGCGCCGGGATTTGCACCGCGTTGGCGCTATGACCGCGAGGGCCAGCCCGCTTACTACAAGCGCTATCCCCGCAACATTGCCGTGGACTACTTTACGCGATTCCGCCGCGCCGCTTATTTCAAAGTGACCAAACCGATTGAAGATTTCCTCACCGACGAACAACGATTGTGGGTCAGCCGCAACGGTCAGCCCGAATACCGCCGGCGCCGTTTCTTGTCGCGCGAAGGGGAGTGGGTGGACGAGTGGGTCAATGTGTCGCAAAACAAGATGGTCCAATTCACTCGCGGCCGCGTCGTTTATGAAGGCGACGTCACCGACCTCGAAAAAACGATGATCACGTACGGCTACCCGCGCGGTGTCCTGGTTCAGCAGGCCGAACCGGAAGTCGAATTCTGGACCTTTGTTTACAGCCGTCCCTTCGATCTCGAACGCGAGCTGTTTTGCTTCGCGAATGGAAAGCTGGTTTACCGCCAGACGCAGCGATAGCTGAATGCGCCGACCCTATGCCCCGGAGGACATTCGCGGTGAAAACGATCCTGTGGAACCTCGCGATTGCAGCCGTCGCGACCCTGTTGACGCTCGCCAGCTGCCAACGCCCCATTGACGTGGACGGCAAGACCATTTTCGGCCGCCAGGCCATTGACCTGATGGCCGAAGGCGAGACCTACGAGAAAGCCGGCAACTATGCCATGGCCCTTGATCGCTACGGCAAGGCGCTCGAGCTCTCGCCGCGCCCTGCCATCTACTACCACATCGGCTATTGCTACTATCAGCGCAGCGAATTCACCAAGGCGCAGGAATATCTGACCGCCGCCAAGAATCTGGCCGGCGACTATCCGGCCGCCGAGTACCTGTTGAGCAAAGTGCGCATCCAACTGGCCTTGGCCGCCCGACAGGGCGTCAAGCCGGGCGCGACCCCGGCGGCGACGCCGGGCAAGGCCACGATGCCCTCGCCGCCGGTTGTAGCGATGACGCCCCCGAAGGCGACGCCTCGCCAGGTGGCCGAAGTCTCCGTCACACCGCCCGAACGCGCGCCGCGTGTCGAGCCGACTCCGACTCCGCCCAGCGGGGTTACGCGCCTCACCCCGACGCCGCGACCCACGCCGCCGCCGGAGCGAACCCCGATCGCCGTCGAGCGCACTCCGGCGGCCACGCGGACCCCTGCGCCCGTTCCGACCGAGGCCGTGAGGACGCCTGCCCCGCCGACGTCGCCGCTGATCTCAACGCCTCCGCCCAGCGTCGAGCCGATCGTCGCGCCGCGTCCAACGC
>Ga0315274_10002773_pt1 | contig 26169 bp, 30 predicted proteins | sample YL17G02_20_MG_FD_203700 | JGI IMG/M metagenome (GOLD analysis project Ga0315274, IMG submission 203700) | Sediment microbial communities from Yellowstone Lake, YNP, Wyoming, USA - YL17G02_20 | ecosystem: Environmental > Aquatic > Freshwater > Lake > Sediment | place: USA: Wyoming | collected...
GATATACATGAAGGTAAAAAAATCATTGAGCGCGTGATAATTAATCAGCGTCTCAACACTTTTATCTTGAAGAATTGATTTTATCTCTGAAGCAAACCAGAAACTCTTTCCGTCCCACTTATAAAAGAGAGGTTTTACTCCCAACCTATCCCGTGCAAGGAACAACTTTTCTTTTCTTTCATCCCAAATGGCAAAGGCAAACATACCATTAAAAAATCTAAGACACTCCTCCCCATAGTCTTCGTAGAGATGGATGATCACCTCCGTGTCGGTGGAAGAACTGAAGCGGTGGCCTTTTTCGAGCAACCCCTTTTTCAATGCTAAAAAGTTGTAAATCTCACCATTGTAGGTAATCCAGATGGTACCATCCTCGTTACTCATGGGTTGATGACCGGCACTGGTCAAATCGATAATACTTAACCTGCGATGTCCTAATCCTAAGGACATCGTCGCCCTCTGAGTTACATACACCCCTTCATCATCAGGACCACGATGCGCAATTACCTTGCACATCCGTTGAATCAAATCCCTCTCTACCAACTCATCCCCGCTTACATTTACCTTACCGCATATCCCGCACAAGATATTTATACCCCCATGCTTCTACTCGTTTTCACTACTGTGAAAAACTATCTACACGACTATCGTTTTCGTTACCTGAGGTTATGAGATTAATTTCTCAATTCCTTTCAAATAATCCTTTACATCCTGGAGGTCTTCTTTCAAAAAATGGTAAACCCGCCTATTGTCTACCTGCCAATAGAGATGTACGAGGAGGTTTCTAAACCGTGCCATCTTCTTGAGACGTTCAGTGAATTCCAAAGGGAACAACCTTAGTTCCGCAAGGATTGCAAAACCATCAGCATAATCACAGGGCGCTCTTCCTCCCCTACGGGCAACGATATGGTTACAGATATCTATTGCTCCCTCGATGGCAACGATCAAATTATATTTTCCACTATCCAGCTTTTCATCGTTAGAGATGAACTCTTCTTCAGCTAACACTGCACATTTTTCAAGCTTGCCAAGAGCAAAATTTATTTCACCAATGATCTGACGGATACGATCAATATTGAATTCAGGCATGTAACACCTCCTTTAAATAGACCTTCGCGAGTGGCTGAAAGTCAAAGTATTCACTCCATGTCTTACATAAAAATTCTTCTCTTGTTAAATCCAGGTGATTAACTAAAAGATTCCCCCTTGTGACGTGATATCGAAAACTCAAAGGAGCATAATTGAGGAGTTTCACATCGATAGGAATCTTTAGGATTCTCTCTATCCGTAACGCCAGAGAGATTTCAAAATCAACTGGTTCAATACCCCTTGCGGCACTCTCAGCAAGGTACAACGCTATATCAATATCATTAAATTCCTCCTCACCTAAGAAGGAACCATGGAGGTAGGCAAACACAATACCTTTCTCTTTGCTTAAAACCTCTTTTAGCTGCTGAATTAATCTTTGTTTTTCGTGTTGGTCTCTATACACGCACCTTATCCTTTCATGTAATAACACATCCCTCTAAAAAACTTTTCCCTAAAATCTGCAAATTTTTAATATACTATTAGCCCCTCAGAGTATCTTAGTGTTACGGGGTGAGATCACGGTAGATCTGCACATACCGGTTAATGATACCATCCCAACTGAAATTGCTTCTCACCAGTTCTTTTAACTGTTCACTGTACTTCTTCCTTACTTGCCAATCCAGCAAGAGCCCGACCCGTGCTGCAAGCATGGAGGGATTATCAAACTCTATCACATAGCCCGTTTCACCATCCTTCACCAACTCCTTAGCTACACCAACCGGTGTGGAAACAACGGGTAATCCCGCGGCTGCCGCCTCAAGCAGCGGCTGCCCGAAACTCTCATACTGCGATGCATAGACAAAGATATCAGCGGAGCAGTAACAGGCAATCAACGCATCACCATAGCGAGGTCCTGTAAAATGCACTCTCTTATCAACTCCCAAGCGTCTTGCCAGTGTAATCAATTCCTCCAGATAACCACCACGAGCAACACTGCTCGTTTTTTCTTCCGACCCTACAATAGTGAGCTCTACTCCATTGGCGATTTCTGGTAGTGCCCTGATGAGTATTTCCAGTTTGCGATTTCGCACAATCCTTCCCACAAAGAGCAAGGTGAGGCACTCTCTTTTCTTGTGATCACTCAGTTCACCTTGAGGAAGATCAATGCCTGCGGGAATTAATCTCAATTTTTCTTCTCCTATACCAAACTCCAGGGCATCTTCATGTTCGATCTGACTTGATACCACAATCCGATCAGCCCTCCGGGCAGTAAACTTAAAGGTTAAAAAATCATAGAGAACATAGGGCAGGTGAGCCGTTTTCCCTTCCAGATACCTCTTATATCCCAAGAGCGAGCCATGGGTGCTGAGTACAAATGGTTTTCGCTTCCATTGAGAAAAAAAAACACCCAAGTCAGCCTGAAAATTACGGTAATTGTGACTGTGAATGAGGTCAAATTCTTTAAATCCTATCACCATCCCGAGGCTCATGCAATATCGCATCAGTCGGAATTGATTCCTGTAGCGGGTAACCTCTACCCCCTGGTAGTTTTCTTGAGAGGGAAGTTGAGTACTCACATCACAGTAGGTGGTTAAAATAGGAGAGTGAAAACCTCGTTTCTCAAGCTCCCAGGAGATCCTAAAAGCCTGATTGGTAGGACCGGTCACGTAGGGATAAAATGTTTCTATGGTTCTAAGGATATGCATCTTGATTAATACGGGAAAATTAAATGTGCCTTTCTATAATCTGTTAAGATCAAAAATCAATAATTATTCCATATTCTACGGCATCTTTTACCATACCAATCTGATTTTTTTTCCTTCCAAACTCAGAGGGGGTATAGCAAAGTATTTCTATAGGATATTCACCTTGCCACAAATCAAGATACCGAGAAACTTCACCTATCCTATCTGTAAACGTGACTCCCTCAAAATCCTTAGATACCACAATCAAATCCAGATCACTATCCATCAGGTAATCACCTCTTACCCTGGAACCAAAGATAATCACCTTTTCTATCTTCCACCGCGTAAGGTTCTTTACCAACGCTATAACCTTTTCTCTCATTTCAGCAATTTTTGTATCCATTGCAATATCACCTCTGCACATTGAAGATGCATAGTTGCAGATTTCTCATCATACATTTCTGCGGGAATGCCATTAGCTGCATCTACATAACGAGTTACCAGATACTCAGGGTTAAGTTCTCTGGCAGAACTTAAAATCTCTTCACTCGCTCCTAAATCCCTCGACATTTCAATTAAGTTATGTGTTTGAGGTAGTTTTTTTAATTTCTCAATGTAACCTGCCTTTAGGGCTTTCTCAGCGCACTGTTGACTAAAAAAAACACTCGCATAGTATCTTTCCGTATCAATATTCACCTTAGCAGTAATAAAGTCCTCCTGTGCCTGTCTTAAGCAATTTATCACCTCTGCTCTCATCTCCTCTCCCTTAGCAATCTTCTGTCAAATTAAAATAAGTTTATCCTCTGCTACTCCCAATTCTCGTGCTCTTTTAAAAATCTTTTCTTTTGACGCTAAAGCCATTACCATCACCCTCTCACAGTCGATCCCTTTAAGCGATTCAGCAGGTTTCACCTTTTTACCAAAAAAATTCTTACCCACTTTGAAATCATCCACCACCTCGATTAGCGTAAGCCCCGTTTCTTGCAAAGAAAGATAGGCAATCTCAGCAATTTCGCCTGCTCCATAGAAAGTGATTTTTTGTACCCCCTCTTTTTCTGTCGCCAAAAATACCCCATTGAGTCTCGCCCTTAAGTCTTTATAGAAATTGAAGGAGTATTTCATATATTCATAGGTAAGCTTGCTCTTTTCTGCGATCCCTTTGGGCGTTAAATTATAAATGATGCGATTCCTGGGCATAGCGTCCACCATGATATAGCCCTTCTTGATTAACCTTTTAAGGTAGAGATTGGTTAACCCCAGGGCAATACCCAGTTTTTGTGAGAGCTTTCTCTGGGTAAGGCTTTTGTCTTCGGCTATCTCTTCCAGGATACGATAGGTTCTATGTGTTTCGTTATCCATAATTATTTCCGATATGTTCAATTTATGAACACTGTACCATAAAAAAAATCCCTGTCAAGGGATTTCGCCTAGCGACATCTTTTGCGCCATTGTACTACAGAGCACCCAAAGGCTATAGTTTGAGCATTCAGGTAAACATAGTATTCAATTCGAATAATGTCCTCAATTTCCTTCTCTCATGAGTCTATTAGTTAACGTCTCGACCTGATTTACAAACTCTTCTGCCTTTTTAAGCCATACTTCTATATCTTCCCTTTTTAAATTCTATGAGATCCTCATAATCTCCTGTCTGGCGCTTCTCACATATCTCAGAATAAAACTTGCCATACTGTCTATCTACTTCTCCCCCAGTTATAAACTCTTTAAAGAACAAAGATCTCACTCCACTATGCTTTGAAGATGAGAGATCCCGAGTGAGAAGAAGGGCGTTTACAGAGTAGAACATAGCATAGTAGATCCGGTTAACACTGGAGTGCAAGCTTCCTTCGTTCAAAAAGCTTAGAAGCATCTTTTAGAGATTCCTTTGCTCGATTTAATCTGTATCTGATAATTGCTTTTGTCTCCTCTTTCATATACTCACGCCCTCTCTGTCAACATTCCAGTGGATGGGCATCGCCTTCGCGAGAGAAGAGTTCCAGAAATTCCTTGATTTTATTAGAAGCCCAAATACAACGCCATGCTCCAATTCTATATCAAAGGCTACACCTATAATTTCCTCTTTTAGTTTGTTATCAACGTCGAGTGGGAGGAGAATCAGCACATCGATATCAGAAAATTCACCATAGTCACCTCTTGCCCTGGAGCCGTAGAGGACGAGTTCAGCATCCGGAAACTTGTGGAGTAGTTTTTTCTTCAACTCCTGTAGAGCTCTTTTTTCATGATCTTTTAGTTTTAGCTGAGCATATTCTTTCATTATCCTGCCTCAGTTGCTATGAGGGAAATTATATACCCCCTTGTGCTATAGGTATCCCCATTGGATGAAATTACTGGAATGTACCTCTGAAGTCAAACTCTTTTTAGTGCTGAATAATAGAAAAAATTTATAATTGACAATTGAAGATGTGATTCCAAAACGACATACTATTCAAATGCACAGAACAAAACCTAGCATTCTTCTCCAGTCTTCTATAACACATTGACTTGTAGGTTAAAAACATATAGATTAAAATCGTACTCCAATAACAACTAATGTGAAAATATTTTGATTAAACACCTGAGTGCCAACAGCACTTAAAATTGGACCTTATCGTTTCTTCTTTTATGCTACTGATCGAGATGAACCACATCATATACATGTAGAGCGTGATGATAAGGTAGCAAAATTCTGACTTGATTCAATCAGATTGCAAAATAGTTATGGCTTTAATCGACAGGAAATTAATCGTACACAAGACATTATCCAAGAACATCAGAAACAACTAATGGAGGCTTGGAATGACTATTTTGGCTAGTGAAATGAAAATACCTAATGTGGAAAGGGTATCATTTACCGAAGATACGTTATCCGTTAACCTCAGTGATGGAAGGACAATTTCTGTTCCTACTTCATGGTTCCCTCGCCTTCAGCATGCCACTAAAAAAGAGAGAGAGAACTGGAGATTGATCGGCAATGGGCATGGTATTCATTGGGAAGATATCGATGAGGATATTAGCGTGGAGGGGTTATTAGCGGGAAAGCCATCGAGGGAAAGCCAAGAATCATTTAAGAAGTGGTTGGAAAGGCGTAAATCTCGCCGGACAAAACATTGAACGACAATCACTTTGCATAGTTCTCCAGTTGCTCTTGGTATATAGAAATTGCTTCATGTCAGAGATGCTACATAAAATATGAACGGATTAATCTTCATCCCTGTAACTTCGCTCGCAAATGCCAAATAGCAGTTGCTAATTTTAGCTGAATTTCCAAGCTGACTCTGCAGGAAGGGTAACGACTTGAATTAAACCAATAAGTCTTTTGGCTTTAAAAAAGAGCTTGTAAGGCTTAAACTGATATCAATACTTTATTATCATTGCCTGACCCTGATTTCTCTCTTTTCTAAAATCATCACCATTTTACCCTTTTATAAGCATCCTTTCTATGGCGTATATAATAAATAATTACGGATTTCTTTTTAGAATCAACTTGATAGATCACTCTGTAATCTCCAACTCGCAGACGATAACTAGATTCAGAGCTTTTAATCTTTTTGGATTGAGAGGGGAAAGGATTACTAGTAAGTGATTCAATAGCATCCAAGATTTTGAGAATATATTGTTTATCAATTTTCTTTAAATCTTGCTCTGATGAACTTTTCCAACTAATTTTAAATGTGCCCATCAACCTTCAACCTTTTCTTCAGCTCATCAAAGCTAATGATCGGCTCATCTCTTCTTTCCGCAATCACTGCTAAGTCATGAATATCCTCAAGAAGCTCCTCATATTCTTTTAAGGAAAGAACAATAGCTCTCTTTTTACCCGTTTCATCTACTATGAATTGTTTATATGAATGTTTCATCTTTCCTCCTAAAAAATAAAACGTGACCATTTCAAGATGAAATCCTACTTCATAAAAATTGTATTTATTATATCTCAGGCATAAAAGTAACACAAAACATTTCTTTTAACTTCTTGTTGATAAACTGGTAATCATTACCGTATACTTAGTGCTTCGATTCGCAATTACAGTGACGTATTTTGGGAGAACTTCTATAGGCAATGGCTCACTCAGCACTATGTCCTGAGTAAATAAATTCGTAACCGAATTTATGAATCGAAGGACTTAGTTTAATTTAAAAAGGAGTATATATGATATGTGATATTTACAGTAAAAAAGGTGCCCGCATACGACGGGTCAGCCGGAGTTACGGCAAAGGAGACAAGCTACTGTTGATAGAAAATGTGCCTGCTGTCAGTTGCCCTCATTGTGGAGAGAGCTACTTTACTTCAGAGACCCTACACGAAATAGAACGTATCAAACTTCATCGCCGTAACTTCGTTACCAAACGTCAAGTCGCTGTTGCAAATTTTAGCTGAGTGTTTCAGACTGACTCGACATGAAGAGCAGTGACTCAAATCACCACCAATAATTCTTTTAGCTTTAAAAGATTCTATAAGGCTTAAACAGATACCAATACTTTTTTATCATTGTGATTCCAATTTCTTAAGTTCTTAAGTTAAGTACGTCCCCTATACCAACTGCGGATGGAGGGCTTCGCGGTCACGTGCCTGCTCGCCCCGGACGTACCACACCTCATATCCGGTTCCTGTTCGTCACCCCGCACTTTTGGATTGGGCTTCCTCCAGACCCCGACTCACGACGACGCCCTTGCCCTTCTCCTAACCTTCGGCTCCGCGATTACCTGGCAAGAGGACTTTCACCTCTATAGCTCTGCGCCATGCCCGGCACACACGCTACTCCTCAGGCGCGGCTTTTAGACGTCGCCTGCAGGAGCTTGTTGGCTCAATCATTGTTCTGTTTACTGAGCGAGTCAACGAGCTTTAAGATACCCAAAACAACCTGACGCGCCTCTGCTGCTGTAATGTGCCGATCGGTGTGCACGGCGGCGTTACGAAGTGCCGACCATTCTCTGACTCTTCTTTGAATGTTCTCTGGCAACTTGCCACGCTTGGCGGCAATTGAAAGAAGAGCGGACATAGGAATATAGCGTGCTTCAGGGGTGTCTGTGTGTACGGCTTGCTTCCGCAGTTCACTCTCCAGAAGGGTGAAAGCCGAAATCACTGCAGATCGGTATGCCCGAAGTGAGAGTAGTCGTTGCGGTTCCTCCTTAAGGGTAGGTTCTACAATGGCGAAGACGGTGTGAAGCCATGCCTCTATTTCCGTTAAAAAAGGCTGTGGGTCGAGCAGTGCTTGGCGCCCGCGTGTGATATAGCGAAAGCGAAGAATATCCTTCGGGAGCGCGTCTGGGTCTTCGACAACAATCAGGACTCGTGACGGGTCAAGGCGAGAAAGTGCGAGCTTCAGTTCGTAGACTGTATTCTTATTTGAGGCATCAACAACGACCGCGGTTGCCCTCGATATTAGTGCATCGATCTTTGCGGTGATGTTGTCACCAGGAGATATTACATCCTCCGCAGTCATTGGCACGAGACCGTGACTCTTTACTATAGGAAACACTTTGTCTCTGTAGAAAGCCTGTATCGAGAAAGGAATCGAAAAGAAACAGAGGCGTGTCACCGAACTCTCCGGCAAAGACAGTTCCCGCAGGGGCTCCTCCTCGGTGACTTGACTGATCGGAATGATATTCTTGCGCACATAGTTACCAAGAGCCTTAAAGGTTTTTGCGAGAATGTCTCCATACTGGTTTTTAGCGCCAGGCAAGTTGACCGTTTTCACACCGCGACGCTCGTATCTAGCCAATTCAGGCTGCTTGGCACTGACGGTCAGCAGGTATGCTTGCCTGCGAAGTCTACCGAGTCGTTCCGCCACTGTCTGCCAGACCATCCGGAAGTCGGGATCGTCCAGACTATAGCCTATGAAAACGGGTGTGGGCGTTATCATCAGACTGGAGAGGTATGTCGCAATGAGTGGATATCGTTCGAGGAACAGGTCGTAATCTTCTTCTGTCATAATCATACGCTGTGGATGGTGAATATCACCATGAAGCTTTACGAGGCGTACGCTGGAATCCTGAGATGTTATTGACAACTGGTCCTCATCGAGTATCGGCTGGCAATATCGCTGAACCAGTTCGTAAGCCCGCTCAAGAAGAAAGTCGAAGTTTGTTGTGCACACGATGTCGAACTGAAGCTCTGCAAAAGCTTCGTGTGCTGTTCCGGGACGCGCCTTTCCAATGAGAAGAATGTGACGCAACCTTTCAACCAATTTCGCGCGTGAATAGTCATGAGCGTATGCCGAGATTGCATCAATCGGACCAGTGTAAGGGTAGTCCTCCATTTCGGAGGCAAGTTGCCTACCTAGATCATCCCAGAGCGGCATCTTTTTCCCTTCTGGTACAATTGCATTTAGGGAAAAGCCAGCGCCCACGATTGGCAACCAGCGACCTTCAAGGAGGTCTTGCAGTAGTGGCTGCGGTAAATGTTTAAGATATTCTGGAATCATATGCACCTCTTAGAACCAATCAGGATAGGGAGGAGCCTCGCGACTCCCCTCCTCCTACACCACCGGGCATACGGATCACGTACCACGGCGGTTCGGTTGAGATGGTCCTCTAATGTCGGACAGACGCTCAGATGAGGACTCGTCATGTAACAGTTCACCTTTCATAACCAAAGGCAGCCACGGTTGTATCGCCGGCCTACTGTCCACCCGATTCCCCCTCCGCTTGTCTACTCATACCGTTCGGGCCTTCGGAGACGGCATCACCTCAGACTCAGCCCGCTTAGAACGAGAGTTTCCGTCACCTGCTCTTTCGATACGCAGGGCGGGTTCCTAATTCGTCCATACAAACATTGCCTGCTGTCTGTGTCTCTTCTCCTACTATGCCCTCTGCTGACTTTTCCCATGCGGTCAGGGTCGGTTGCTCTTCCCTCAGCCATCTTCACGGCACATGGGAAACCTCCCGGGGTAAGACTCAGAGCTTTCCGCGCGTAAACGCCGGATTTATAAAGCACGCCCCAACTGCGGATGGAGGGCTTCGCGGTCACGTGCCCGCTCACCCCGGACGTACCACACCTCATATCCGGTTCCTGTTCGTCGCCCCGCGCTTTTGGATTGGGCTTCCTCCAGACCCCGACTCACGACGACGCCCTTGCCCTTCTCCTAACCTTCGGCTCCGCGATTACCTGGTAAGAGGACTTTCACCTCTATAGCTCTGTGTCATGCCCGGCACACACGCTTGAGCTAAGCGGCACGGCAAAGCCGTGTCCGCCTTGAGCGATTCGTTGTGTGTTTTTCGTTTTTAGTTCCTTTTTTCCCGCAAGATGGCTATCCGAATAGTACCGTTGGAAGCGCCATTATCACGCCCACACCGTAAATAACATCGAGCCAAAAGACTGAGCCGATTGCACCAAGATAAAGCAAGCCTACGAGTGGCACTGTTATTATCTTATAAAATGTATTGACGCCGGGGCGCATTACTGCCGCCCATATTGATTTAGCATCCCCTGTACTTGGAAAAGAGTGCATGGCGATAGAAAAGCCAATCCATACTAATATCATGTCGATTGGATTTGAGCCGCCAAAGGTATATGTGGGCAGAATTGCGGGAAAAGCTATGAGTGCACCGGCGATTGTATTGACAAATAAAGGGCCAAGTCCTATCAAAAGATGCTGCGATGTTTTTTGCGGCGTTTCATGTATAACGTAACCAACGGGATTGGACAATTGGAAATACTTTACATCTAAGACGGCAACTTTGGCCAGTTTGCAAAAGAATTGATGAGCAATTTCATGGACGATAACTCCAGGAAATGTAACTAAAGAAATTAGCCAACCCGGTATAAGCATTTCATCCCCCTCAATTGGACTTATTCTGTTTCAGTTCTTCGATCAGTGCATTTAATTCCTTCACTACTTTTTGTGAGAGCTTTTTATCATCGATCTTTTTTAGGATGTCAGCAGCTTGCTGTATTTCTGCGGCCTTTATATAACAAACAGCCAACCGCGCTTTGTGCTCTTCAGAGTCTGGGAAAAGGGTCAATATTTTTTGATATTCTGATATGGCTAATGCATAGTCTGCCATGGCCTCCGCTTTTTGGGCAGACTGCTTTGCAAGGCCCGCCTTGAATGCTATCGGAAAATTGAATGCGGAATATAGCAGTAATGCACCAACAAGTATCATTACGATTTTAATCCATTTCGGAAATGGTCTATTAATCAGTTGCTCTCTGCAACGTCGGCATAGCGGGAATGCATAGGAAGGGTCAGGGGCATTTGTTTGACATGATCCGCAAACTGCTTGCTCAACAGTATTATCTTCGCTCATGGATAATCTCCTTTCCGTTACTCAGCTTCCCGCTGAAGGGACAATGATTCCGTCATTTATTTTATGCAAAATCAGAACTTGAATACCCCGTTTTGTAAACGGGGATGAAAAGTTCTTCTGCCATAGGCAGAGGTAAATATGGTATAGTGGCTGCATGGAATTGAAAAGAATAAGCCATGCAGTATACGACACGAAGTATCATTTGGTATGTGCACCGAAGTATCGGAAGTGGATTTTGAGGGGAGATGTTCGAGAGCGGGCAGAGGATATTTTTAAGGAGATTGCGAGGAATCATGATTTTGAGATTGATGCTCTTGAGATAGGTGAAGATCATGTTCATATATTTTTGTCGTTTCCACCGAGATATAGTATTTCTAAGGTAGTAGGTATGTTGAAGAGCATCAGTGCGAAGGTAATTTTTGAGGAACATCCTGAGGTGAAGAAGGAGCTGTGGGGTGGGGAGTTTTGGGAAGACAAATATTTTGTGAGTACTGTTGGGGATAAAGTTACAGCGGAAGTGATCAGGAATTATATTAGGTATCATCGAGAGCATGAGAAAAGCCCTACGCAATTAGAATTGTTTTAGATGCCCCGCCCTGTGGGCGGGGAGCTTCACTCACACACAACATTATTTTTTATGTTACTGCGATAAACTATAAGATTTTTATATAAGAGAAATATTTAATTGTCAATTTCTTTCCAAAACATATTGACATCCTATGATTAAGTGCAACATAAGAGTAGATAAAATATAATTATGCTGAATGAGTTTAAATACAATTATTATTACTTGATATGCTTGAGTCGTTTCAGACCATTTCAACCTTATAGCTCTGAAGGAACTCCAGGAACTCAATAAGGCGGTTCTGCGGGGCCGTCATAACCACACATCCCTAGGCGGGGTGAGTTTACCAATGGCAAAGGCTCACCGTACTCATTGTGAGGATGAGTCTGAGCATGTTCATCACACAATGTTCCCCACTTTTCATCTTCAACCAAGCATTCCATACAGAGGCATGTTGCTGGTTTGCCACACTTAATACATCGAGCTTCTGGCATCAGATTACGTGCCATGAGTGCAATGGGATGAGATGTCGTAGGCTTACCTTCACGTATCCCCATTACTTTAATAAGCGTTTCAGATGAAGTGCCAAAATCGTAAATGTGGGTGAGTTCCACACCGCGTTCAAAAACTTGATTTGCACTTTGCCTCTTGGAAAGCTCTCCCCTCTCCCGGCGTCCAAATGAAAACTGGCTCAGGTGACCACAACATTCCAACCAGATAGCCCGCAAGTAATTATCCAAGTCTTTTAAAATGGCTGAACCGCGCATCTCCAAGTCCAGCCAGAATTCGTTTTGCCATGCATCCTGCACACGGAGATGATAGAGTGTTTCACTACTGCCCTTTTGGCGTTCAGCTTTAGTAATAATTTCAAGACGCGGCGGGCATGTCGACAAATGCTTAGCCATGCTGCTCTTTATAATCTCTTGCTTACAATAGGTGCATTTACCCTTTGATTGCTTTCCTCTAGGCATAAGGAACCTCCTTGACAGTTAAGCGCGGATGCTTCGCTTCTCTCGCAATAACAGCTTGTAGTGTTGAAGATGATTCAATGTTCTCGATAGAAAACCCCTGAAACCTTGACCTCTGGAATCCTTGAACCCTTCATTTATTTACCAACGTATACTGCCCTTTCCCCAATCCCCTCTCCAGTGCAATCTTAATCTGGGGGAATTGTGCGGGCTCTAAGTCCAGCCGGTTATCAGCTTTATAAGACATAAGAATTTTTAAAGCCTCAAGGTCAACGGCGACCATATCTCCTGAAGCCATGATCACACCTGGTTCCACCACCTCACCCTCATCAGGACCGACGGTGACAAATGCCTTCCTCCCATCCATAATAATCAGATCCGGCTGCCAGGCAAGATTAATTTCAGAAACCTTTTCTTCTAACATACCCTCATGGAGCGCCATCCGCTCTGCGGGATGGGTAAACCCTACCGCTAGTTTCAAGGAGAGAGAGAAGCGTGCCTTCCTGTGCGTTTTCATGTTGGGCAGATACACCAGGGTATCCACTTTATAGGCTGACTTTGCCATGATAATCTCAGAAAGGTATGCACCCCCCAGACGAACTTTCACCCATTCACTCTCATTAAATATAACAAGCCCTACTCCCAGCCGATGTAAAAGTTGAATGACACCGCGCGCTTCCAGATTTCTTCTGGTGACAAAAGGAGGTCCTGAACACTCTCCCACCATAACCTCTGCTCCCCTCTCCTTTAGAGACAAGATCACCGCTTCAAGAAAATCGAGCGCAGTTGACGCAGGGGGTGGATTTGATCTATTGAAGTTTGGCTTAATCATCACCGATTGCCCCATCTTGATTATTCTGTTAAATCCTCCCAAGAGCTCTACACTTCTCTCCACCAGCTCTCTCACTTTCTCACCACCTTCAACCCTGCTTACCAATACTTCACCTTCACGCTGCCAGACATTCTCCTTTCTCTCCTGGGGAGGCAGCAACTCTAACCCTCGAGGTTTCCTTGCCACCCTTAATGCAATAGACCTTCTCAGCCGATCCAGATAGTAATTCATGCACTCACCTCTTTACCTTTTAAGATATCTTTCTTCACCATACTTACTGGTAGTGGCTTTACCGACCAGGCGATAAAACCGAGCAACCCTGTCCACAGGTTAACCGCTAATAATATAAGCAGGGAAAAACTTAAGGACACTTCCTGGGGAATATTAATCTGGGAGAATAAAAATATCAAAGTCCCTTCCCGGGTACCAAGACCTGCAATAGAAATCGGGAGCAGCACCGCTAAGCTCATGATGCTCATAAAAAAAACGAAGGTAAGAAAATCTATGGTGATAGTGAGTGAGCAGGCGATTAAATAGCAGCGAACGAAGTAAACACCATAACTCACCACGGTAAGGAATAGTGCATAATAAGATCCCCACCCTGTCATATCTGATATACCTTTTAAAAAATCATTCACCTGGAGATTTAACCCCTCCCACCTCCCACCAATCATCCTAAAAAGAAAAGAAGAAAAAGTTTGAGCTGCATTCCTCATTAGCAGCGCTACTACTATTATCACTAGCAGCATGAGAAACAGGGTGGGATATAACCACCTCCTGTCATAATAAATAACACTACCTACCACTGCAATGATAAGTAAAAAAATGAAATCAAGAAACCGATCAGCAAGCACACTTGAGAAGGCTTTCCCAATGGAAATATCCTTGTCATGCTTCACGTAGAATATTTTTGCATATTCACCAATCCTCCCCGGGGTAATTAACCCCACATAGATGCTCCCCACATACACTAAAAATGTCTCTTTAAAAGGATAATCAATACCCTGTAGCCTTAATAAAAGTTTCCACCGATATGCTTTGATGAGGAGTAACGGCAATGAGAGCAATAGTGAGGCAATGAAATAAGTTAAATTCAAATCCTTAATTACAGTCCAGCACCTTGCGAGGTCTACCCTGCTCACTACCCACAGTAAGATAAGTATGCCAATCACCCGAAGGAAACGTTTCTCTCTCATAGTGTAAACACTAACGAGGTTGACCTGCAATCACCTGATTAAAAAGAAGCACGCCCAGCCCTGCCTTTTTAAACAGTTTCTCAATAAAGTTCTCACCAGGCACCTTAAAAGGAAGCAGCAAAAACCTTTCTGCAGTGAGCGGGATAAGATTATACCCTAAAAAAATCTGTTTCAATCTCCTTAAGCTCACCCTCTGCGTATGACCTTTACCGTACCACGGCACAAGAGCTGAGATGAGAGCATCGTGGAGAGGGTTTGGTGTGGTAAAGACACACAACCCGGAGCTCTTGAGCACCCTCACAACTTCCTCCATTGCCCTCTCAATACTATCAAGATGCTCAATCACTGCAGCTCCTGTAACCACATCAAAGGTACCCTGCTTAAAGGGCAATCTACCTATATCTGAACATACCACGGTGAACCCTTTCTCTTTCGCTCTTAATAAGAGATAGGGTGAAAGGTCTATACCGAAAAAGGTTGAGTCTGGCAGCTCTTTAGCCAAGTGCTTAATCATGGAGCCATCGGCTGTCCCCAGATCGAGCACGCGGAGACTCTTTCTACCCCGATGTCTCACAATACAATTATACACTTCAGAGGCACGTCTCTCTAAACGGTACCTGAAAGACTTCTTAGATTCTCTCTTATGGTAGTATTCACGATCTTCCATGGTTTATCTACCGAACTTCACCACCACTACCCCATCTGACGTGCCGCCAGAGGTCCGAGGAATTTTACCAGAGGTAGCGGCAGATATTTCCAGAGCATCCTCGCCGTTTTGAAGTGTACATGGTAGTCATAGTCAACTGAGCCACTGCCACCTAACCGGTAAAAGAAAATTTCACGGGGAAAGGTTCCCCACCTTGATTTAAATGCGATTGCATTTTCTTCCACAGGTGAGGTCATACCAAAATCATAGTACGCATATCCCTGTTCACACCCCCACTTTATCGATTCCCAGTGAAGGGCGTGAGTGGAGGGAATGTGTTGAAATCGGAAATCTCTTACCCCCCACCAGAACAGGATCCTACTCTTGAATATCAGTGTTACCAGACTGGCAATGGGTTTACCCTGGTAGAAGGCGAGCGTAATCCTCACCATCTTCTTCTCCGCACATCGCTTAAAAAGTTCATCAAAGAGCAGGTAACGGTGAGGAGGAACTCCAATCTCTCTCATACCTGCACAGTACTGATGGTAGAATAATCGGAGACCTGCTGAGTCTTCTACTACCTTTACCTCAACCTCCTTTTCTGATTTTTTAATAAACCGTTTTATATTTTCTTTAAAAGATTTAAATACCTCACTGTGATTTTTTACAAGTGGGGTCACAAAAGAGGTATACACCCTAGAAACTCGTAGCTCACTATACCTATGCTCCTCATATCTCTGTGAACTCCTGAACTCAAGATAGTTACCCTGATAGTTTTCACAAAGGGCTTTCGCCTCGGAGAAAAAGGTAGAGAGCACATCCTCTGATTCACCCACCGGCCCTCCTAAAAAATGAAAGGGGAGCGACTTAAACGTCCTCCCCGAGAGCATACTTTTCACCAGAAACAGCGGGAATATCCCCTTCACCTCTTTACCCTGCCTGGCTAATAGATAAAAGGGCTCATAGCCATAGGTAGCTCTCAAGATCTCTTTCCATTCGATGAGGTGAAAGAAATTGGTTTCTGGTGAGCGTTGCGCATACTCTTCCCACGCCCTCTCCTCCTCCTTCGCTTCAACTCTCACTACCTTTACTTGAGACACTGCCTCTCACTACCTGGTAAGCTCACGCCTTCCCGCACGGCGTGCGGCTGGCTCGTTGAACCGGGGACGCGCATAGGCTGTCTGATATTCATCACACTTACTGCAGGGAGGAGCAAAAGTACCTTTGAGGTGATTTCGTCTTAGCTCCCGAACCTTCTTACTATTGATGATAGTACGTAGTGACTCGTTCCTCACATCACCGAGATTCAAAACGCCATTATAGTCTACCGAGCAACCAGTCATGACCCCACTGCTTAAGATAGTGGCTGTCCTCCAGAGCTCCCAACAACTCTTTTTCTTCACTACACTCCTGCTAATTTCCTGGGGTCTCAGTTTGATAAAGTTGAGGCGTGGCGCCCAGCGGGCAAAAAGCTCTTCGATATCTTTTTCGGTTTCATCAAACACGGTAACACTCAGCTCAACCTGCATCTCACTTTTCATCTCCTCTCTCAGCGTAAGCAACCGAAGTATGGTGTTTTCCAGGGTAGCATAGTCAAACCCCCGTATCCTCCGGTAGGTCTCACCTACCCCATCCATGCTGAAGGAAATCCTGGTAAGACCGCTCTTGAGCAGTGCACGCATTATATCCTCAGAGAGCAGGGTGCCGTTGGTAGTAATATGTGTTTCGATATTCCTTTTACTCGCATAAGAAATCATATCGATGAGCTGGGGATGCAGCAGCGGTTCACCCCAGTTCATTAAAACTACCCGATCAAGCTGGGGGTTATCATCAATGATGCGTGTAAAAAGCTTAAAATCGAGCATCTCCCTTTGCCGGGTCATAGTAGTGTGGGTGGGGCAGTGGGAGCATCTCAGATTACAGGTGTTGGTTACCTCAATAATGAGGCTTCTGAAGGGGAGAACCCGGGTAATGCCAACTGAGCGAAATAACTGGTTGATGAGATCAACAAAAAAAGATTTAAAGGAGGGGTACCTGGTAGCAAAGAGGTAGCTATACTCCGGTCTTTTTAACACAAAGGTGGCAATGAATCTGCCTACGGGCTTAATGGTCAGAAGCCACACCCTTTTCTTAATGTTTCTCTTCCCCTCTACCGCCATCCGATCTCTACCTCTCAGCATAATTGGTACTTACTGCAGAAACATTCCTCTCACCATGGAGACGTGAGATTGTAGTTGCTTAAAACTACGGATGCGAGCAAGTCGCTTGAGGATATAGCGAGAGCGCAGATAGAACGCCCTATTAGCCTCAGCAATCGCCCTCTCCACCACCTCACCAGGAAGCTCTCTGGTAGAGATACAGGGAGCGGGATCATGCTCCTCTCCTCTTAAGAATCGTTCCCAATAATCTGCCGCAATGAATCCATGCTCTACACCCCACTCGAATAGTTCACTCCCCGCAATCAGGATAGTCTTGCTAAATATCGCAAAGTCAGGATCCAATTGTAGCGCAAGCTTAAGAGTCTTCTGTAACGTCTCAGGCGTTTCCTCAGGAGATCCCATCATGAAATAGCCAAACACCTCTATACCCACCTCTTTGGTGAGGCGAGCAGTTTCGATAGACTGCTCAACCCTTATCCCTTTTTTAAGAATTGTTAAAATTCTATTATCTCCTGACTCAAAGCCAAAGCGTATCCGGTAACACCCCGCCCTCTTCATAATCTTAAGAAGCTCTCTATCAACCATATCCACTCGCGCCCGGCACTCCCACACCACATCCAATCCCCTCTTGAGCAACTCTTCACAGAACTCAGCGATTCTCTTCTTGTCGATAATAAATTCATCATCAAAAAACATAAATTCCCTGATGCCAAACTTCCTTTTTACCTCTTCAATTTCTTCCACCATATTGGAGGGATCGCGCGGTCTCCACCTTCTCCCCATCCGATTCTCCCTATCACAGTAGATGCAATCAAAAGGACATCCCCTGCTTCCCATCATGGTGGCAAACTTCTCCTCCCTGGTAAATACATCACGGAAGTGATCCATGGGCACAAGGTGCCGGGCAGGAAAGGGAATGCGATTAATATCCTCAAGGTAAGGCCTCTGTGCTGTGTGCACAACCCTACCCTGATCCTTAAACACTATCCCCCTTACCGTACGGACATCGTTCCCCTCTTCTATCGCTTCAATTAATTCAACTATCGTTTCCTCACCCTCACCCACTACTGCATAATCAAACTCCCCATAGTGAACACTGAGAAAGGGAAATGAAGCCACCTGTGGTCCTCCCGCGATGGTCTTCGCACTGGGGAGCAGCTCCCTCACCTTTTTGACCATGGCGCAGGATTGTCTGAAGGTCCAGGTCATGGTATAAATGCCCACCACCTCTGGTTTAAAGCTCCTCAGGGCGCTCTCGAAAACCTCTTCGGGTGCTCTCTCCAGATCATATTCTATAACCTTCACCCGGTGTTTTTTAGACTCTAACGCAGAAGCGATATAGAGCAGTCCCAGGGAAGGGTAGATACCTCTACTTCTCTCTACTCCTTTTGAATAGTGCCCGATAGTTTCTCTTAAAAGGCTTGGATTAATCAGTAAGATGTTCAATCGAGGTCCTCTCCTAAAACCTTAAAATATGACCTTGGCGTAATACTGCTTGTTTCAGCCTCAATTGCAATTTCCTCAATTAAGATGCCCCTGTCTCTTGCGGTCACCACCATTCCCTCCCCCCTAAAAAGCACAATTCTGCCAGGCGTTCCCTTAATTTCCTCCGGGATCAGGGTGCTTCTATTTACTATAATCTTAATATGCTTATAGTAAAAAAATGCGCCTGGATAGGGTCTTACCAGGGCACGAACCAGATTATACACCTGAAAGGCAGTCATCTCTCGCCACCCAATTCTCCCATCACGCGGGTAACGTCGGGTATAGTAGCATCCCTGTAGGGGATTCTGTTTCACCCGTGTTACTCTCCCTTGTTCAAGGTCGTTCACAACAGCAAGCAACAAACGAGGGAATAGCTCAAGTGTTTTTTCTAAAATGGTTGCCGCCGTATCTTCTTCAGTAATCTCATACAGCTCCTGCGCAATAATATCACCCGTATCTATCCCCTCATCCACAAAAAGGATAGCACATCCCCCGGTAGTCTCTCCATTAATAATCTGCCAATTGATGGGGGCAACTCCTCGGTACTCAGGAAGCTTACCACCGTGGAGATTAATCGCTCCCAGAGGTGGAACACTAATGAGCTCTTTCTTCAAGATACGATTGTATCCTGCAAGGATAAAAAGGTCCGGGGTAAGGGATTTAATCTCCCGGATGCTGCCTTCCCCATTTACCCTCTCAGGCTGCATAATTTTAAAGCCATGCTTCTTGGCGCTCACCGCCACTTGATCGGCTTCACCCGGCGGAGTGATGACAGCGACAATATCACCTCGTCTCCCCTTTTCCACCAGCGCCTCAAGACACCTCACTCCCCGTATCCCGTTTCCAAAATAGAGAATCCTCATAGGCTCAATCTCACCACGACTTTCTCTCACCGCGCTACTTCCGGTTAACAATTAAATCTGCGAGCAATCCAAAAAAGGCTGTCTGAATACCAAAAAGGATCAGTACCACTATGGTGCTGTCGTGTAACTTCTCTATCATCCTATGATTGATTAAGTACAACTCAACTAAAAACATGATAACCCCAAAAGCGATTAAAGAGAGCCCGATCGGCATAAACACTTTGAGGGGGTTTACCATAATGAGCGTTCTCACCATTTGAGGAAATACCTTAAAGGGATACTTAAGTGATATAAATGACTTTCCAGAGGTGCGAGGATGAAACACCACTGGCACCTCCACGTATCTCATATGTTTATGGTAGGCATCAATGAGCGTCTGGTGGGGTGGATTGTAATTGCCCGGCATATTAAAGTCAGCGAGATATCTTCTGGAATACACCATTAATCCAGTTTGCGCATCGGTAATCCGCCAGCCAGTGAGCTTCCTCATCAACCAGGTAAAAAAGAGATTACCCATTTTTCGGATAAGCGGCATTCTGTAGGTTATCTTCCCTGCAAATCGTGACCCGTAGACGATATCAGCTCGATCCTCTAAAATTGGTTGAATCACCTTTTCAATATCCTGTGGGTCATGCTGGAAATCTGCATCAAGTTTCAACGCAATATCTGCACCCATCTCGTATGCAGTCTGCATCCCGCTGCGGGTCGCCGCACCGAGTCCAAGATTACAGGGATGGGATACAATTCTCCTTGCCCCTGCCCTCCTTGCCTCTTCCACTGTCCTATCTGTTGAACCATCATCGACCACAATTACCTCAACCTTAAACCCCCGCTGCTCACTATCCCGATAGAGATCATAGACCTTTCTAATTACTTCTCCAATCTTTTTCTCTTCATTAAATGCCGGGATAAAGGCGATAACATAGTTAGGTTTTCGGTCCATGGCAATTCCTCACCCCATGAAAATATAATGTGTGCTCCTGCAGTATCTATATTTCTTGACAGGTAACCTTACCAATCCCTCCCATTACCTTCTTCAATACGATCTTTCCCTCTGGAATGTTCTCTTGCCGTGATAAGAGGAGTTCTGCAGTATCTCTCATTCTTAAAAAACGATATCCCAATTTTAAAGCACCTTCGATAAAGGATACTACCATGGCGTGACCATTTAAACCCTCTAACCAGTCATGAATGGTAAATACATTAAGCTTATCCTCAATAAGGTAGTGCTTTAAAATAAAATCTGCCACAGTCTCTCTAGTAGCCAATTGAGCCTGCAGACACTCATAGGTAGTTGGTAAAGTTGTGGGAATCTGTAGTGTGGCAAGTCGCCTCCCATTTATCAGAGGGAAAAAAGGGGCATCACCTCTCACATCGGAAAGGTAGAGGAAATTAAACTTCTCTTCTTCTAGGAGGATTACCTGATTACACCTCCAATTAGGACAGGCTGAAGTAAGTGGTTGACTGCCTACTATCTCGCAGAAGAGATCTCGACACCGCTCTATTTCCTCATAGACCTCCTCCCCTGAAAAGGTATCAAAAAAGTCTGCCCATCGGGCGTGGTCATATCCATGGATGCCCACCTCGTGTCCCTCTTCCAAAATCTGATGAAAAAGTTCTGGATGAGATTCACCTACCGAGGGTGAGGGAAGCAGGGTACCGTAAAAAAAGGGTTTTATTCCATAGGATTTAAGAAGTCTAAAAGGGTTGACCGATATGATCCTCCTGAAATAGCCCTTCTCCTTGAATCGCTTTATATGCTTTCCCATGGTATCAGGCCCCATCACGATAAAAAAAGTGGCCTTTACCTGAAAATCTTTTAAAATTTTAAGCAGGCGTGGAACCCCCTTGGTAAAGCCAATAGAAGTATCAACATCAATCCTCAAGGCAATGGTCTTCTCTGTCACCTCACCTCCCTGATGACTTCTTTGACTCCTAAAACAATCTGCCTAAGCTGTGACTTCTTCAGGTGAGGAAACATGGGAAGCGTGACCATGGAGCGTGCCACCTTGTCTGTCACCTCAAGATCACCATCATTATATTTTCCTCTATAGAAATGTTGTAAGTGCACGGGTGGATCAAAGTGAACGGACGCCCCAATGCCTCGCTCCCGCAATTTTTTCACAAAGGTATCACGGTTAAGGAGCTTTACCTTAATGGTGTACATTTGGTAGACATGGGTACACCACTGCTTCTCTACTGGCAGATCAATTTCCTCTATACTCCGTAGCTTCTCGTTTAAGTATGCTGCATGCTCCCTTCTCCTTTGATTCATCTCCTCAATTTTTTTTAATTGTTCCACCCCGACCGCAGCCAGGATATTGCTCATTCTAAAGTTGTAGCCGGGATAGCTCGCTGACCTGAACCAGGGAAGGCCACTCTTCTCTCTGCTCAAGGCAGTTGAGGAAATCCCATGCCCTGCGAGCGCCCTGATTTTTTGAGCAAGTTCCTTGGAATCTGTAGTCACCATCCCTCCCTCACCGGTAGTCATATTTTTAGTAGGGAAGAAAGAAAAACACCCACTACCAAAGCTACCCGTCTTCCTTCCCCTATAGGTTCCACCTATAGTTTCAGCTGAGTCTTCAATCACCGTGAGATGGTATTTCTTTGCAACCTTGAGGATTTCATCCATCTCACAGCTCTGCCCCCCAAAGTGAACAGGGATGAGCGCTCTGGTAGAGCGTGTAATCTTCTTTTCAATCTTTTGAGCATCCATAGTGAGGGTATCATACTCAACATCCACAAACACCGGAACGCAGCCCGCCGTTACCACCACATTGGCGGTAGCGACAAAGGTAAAGCTGGGAATAATAACCTCTCCTTGTATCCCAGAGGCAATGAGCGAGAGATAGAGGGCAGAAGTACATGAGTTAAGCGATACTGCTTCCTTCACACCGATAAACTCAGCAAACCTTCGCTCAAATTCCTCAACCTTATCCCCGTGGGCGAGCCATCCCGATTGAAGAACCTCGCTTACCGCTCGCCTCTCTTCCTTCCCCATAAAAGGTCTACACAGTGGAATCATCTGCTACCCCTTAAAAGATAGTTTTCATTTCTTTAGCTCAAGTATAGTAAACGACGTGAATAAGATGACAGGAGAAATGTCATTGTAAGCGGAGCGAAAGCTGAAAACTTTCTTCCGTCGTTCACTACAGTTATAACCCTACCTCTCTCACAAAATCAACATATTCCCTTAAACCCTCTGCGAGGGTATACTGTGGATCGTATCCCAACTCCCTTCTTGCTTTAGAAATATCCATCGCCCCACGTGCGGGTCGAAAGATATCGGCAGGTGTCTCCAAAACCTTAACTTCGGGAATTATGGCTTTTAAAATATCTACAAACTCTTTTAAAGTTCTTCCCTCTCCCCGAGTGACATTATAGGTCTGATTCTTTGCCTTCTCTGAAAAGGTTGCAAGCACAAAACCCTTCGCCACATCCTTCACATAGCTAAAATCCAGGCTACTTCTTCCCCCATCATGCAGTTGCAGTGGAATTCCCTTCACAGCATTCTCAACAAAGATTTGGCTTACCCTCCTGTTCGCGTCGGTGGGACCATACACCGCTGAGGGGCGGACGATGGTATATTCGATACCATATCTTCTGCCAAACGATTGGGTTAAGACCTCACCTGCAAGTTTGGTCCCCCCATAGATATCTTTAGGGTTTTTAGGATGTTCCTCATCAGCAGGACGATAGAGAAAATCTCCATAGACCATGCTGGAAGAGGCATACACGAACCTCTCCACAAAATCGACATCCCGCATCACCTCTAAAATATCAACAGTACCATTGATAATGGTGCTCAATGCCTCCTCAGAGTGGGTATTGGAAAGGTCAGCGATGGGGAGGGCGGCTAAGTGAATAATCCTCTTCGGTCGATGAGACATGATTGCACGTCGCACATCATGCTTGTCTCTGGTATCACCCCTTATGATCAGCACATCGTTTTTGATCCCCTCAAACCTTTTTTCTATATACCGCTGGTAGTGGCTCTGGAGAGGCGATATGTACTGTACAAACGAATCATAGATAACTACCTCATCACCTTGCTTCAATAGTTCTCTCGTAATATAAGACCCAATAAATCCTGCACCCCCGGTAATCAAAATCTTTGCCATTGCTCACCTTACCTTTCTACCCTATTGAGCTGAGATAGTGCCGACTTTCCCTGCTAGGCTGCTCGCCAATTGCTCAATCACTGCCTCTATTTCCTTAGCCTGCTCCTGGTGAGGAGACAAGGCTATACTTTGACGCAGATGGTGGAGTGCCTGAGGGTAGTCTTGCAGCTCATGTAAATAGAGAATTCCTAAATTTTTATGGGTCACCGCGTGAGCGGGATTTATCTCTGCCACTTTGTGGTACATATCTATTGCCTCATTAATCCTGTGGGTTGTCTGATAAATGACCGCAAGCATAAATGCGGTATGGTAGTTGTGAGGATTGCTGGTGAGCGCCTTCTTTAAAAAGTCTTCAGCCTTTTCTAACTGCTTCTCTTCTGTGTATGATTTCGCCACAAGCTGCAAGAGTTGGTCTTCATCAAGGTAGATCACCGAGCGCCCTATCTTTTGTTCAAGTTTGTTTACTTCCTCAACTATACTTTTTCTCTCCTCAATCTCAGCGGCTGTTTTCCGGGGATTCCCCACTACTAACAACATGGGAAGCAGTAAAAAAAATATCCCTGCTACCAGTGCAAGTACCTTGAGCAGGGGAGAAGTACCCCGCTCATAATGACCTACGTTCGCTTCGATCCTACGATACGCCACAAGTGCAACCAGCAGCGAGAGCAACTGCAACACAGGAAACCCTATTAAGAAGAATATATCATAGATAGTTGCAAGCTGAATATCCTTAAGCACCACTACGCTTATCCATGAGGTCGATCTCAGCAACAGGTCTGGGGATTTAAAAATGATACGAGGAATATTCTCAAAGGCGGTAGTAATGAAGGTCGGGTAATCATATTCCATTACAATTTTATGTTGAATAAGTTGAAGGTACTGCCACCCGATAAGCAGACACCCTATACAAACAATTATCCAGTGCTTCATTCGGTACTTACTTATTCTGGTGTACTCAAAAAATGCGGCAAAACCAAAAGATAAAAAGGGGAGTGCAGCCGTTGTTCTCCTAATGCCATATTCCATGCCGGTAGAAGTGTGAATGATATTCCAGATCAAGGGGAAGCTTAAACCTACTAAGAGTATGCCTCCCCAGTAACGCTCTCTTTTCCAAAAAAACCACATGCCTATAAGGGCGAAAAGCCAGAAGGGAGAACTCAAGAACAATCCTTTATCCTGAGAGAAAAAGAAATTCCAGATATTCACTACCTGAGATCTCTCTACGATAAAGGCAGCAAAGCGAAGCGGTGTTGAAACATCACCTCCTCCCTTTGAGATACCTCCCAACGCAAAACTGTTATCCCAGATGATGCGGGCGCAAATGAAAGGAAGTGAAAAGATGAGCAAAAAAGAAACGCTAAAAGAAATGATGCCACTTACCATTTTTTTCATCGCTTCCCTCTCGCGCGCTCTATAGTTTCTGTAAAAGAGCAGGAGAAAATCAATCATAAAAAATGAGAGTATGGGAAGGTTATCCATTCGCACTATACAGGCAAGACCTGCAATCACGCCAAAGAAAAAATAGAAGAGAGGTTCATGTCTCTTCCTCATATAAAACCACAGGGAGAGCAGCAGAGAAATGGTAAAAAACTCATTGGCGTGAGCCATCCGTGATCTTATAAATGCATAAAAGGGGAGATGAGTACCCAACCAGACGGTGGTGGCGGTAACGAGCGCGACGGTCTTAGTGAAAAAATGATTCAACAAATCGTAGCAGAGTATCACCCCTACGAAGAGATAGGTCGCAGACCCAATACCAGTCATCACCACATAGGGGAAAGAAAATCCATCAGTGGTAACGGGATATCCTAACCAAGAGTAGAGATGGGCAATAAGATGGCCCACTAAAAAGAAGGGAAGCCAGAGCAGGGCAGAACCTATCGCATACATAAAGTCAAAGGTGTACCCGGTGGGGGTAAGTTCAAATCGATTCCAGCACCCCTTTTCATTAAAGAAGTCAATATCTCCATCAATGACCATCGAACGAAGATAGGCGTGAATACGGGTATCGTCACCAGGGTCAATACGGGTAATGGAATAATATCCCCGGTGATCGCTGGGCTGAATCCAGCTGCTAAAATTCCCCAGAGGCGTTAAGAGAAGAGAAAAAAAATAAAAGACGAGCAGGATGATACTATAATGAGCATTATGAGAAAACCACTCCGGTATACGTCTCATCATCCTCCCCCTAGTAATAATTACTTAAAACAAAACAGAGGATTCAAGGGTTTAAGTGAAAATCCAAATTCTAGCCATACATATTTGAAATTTCACAGACTCTTTCAGCGACAGTGGATATTTTTCTGAGCCACAACACAAAATTGCTTAAGCTTCTGTAGAACGGCAGGTGCCTTGCGAATTGTGCAGTGCCAGACCCCA
>Ga0315274_10002774_pt1 | contig 26161 bp, 34 predicted proteins | sample YL17G02_20_MG_FD_203700 | JGI IMG/M metagenome (GOLD analysis project Ga0315274, IMG submission 203700) | Sediment microbial communities from Yellowstone Lake, YNP, Wyoming, USA - YL17G02_20 | ecosystem: Environmental > Aquatic > Freshwater > Lake > Sediment | place: USA: Wyoming | collected...
TTTCTATTTGTGAAAGATTAATATTTGCGATTATCTTTCTGAGATTGGCCCTCCTTTCCTTTTTCATTTGTGCATTCCCAAGCAAAATGAAAAGTTGGGAGGGTTCATTTAATTTTTCAACAGCCTACTAATAAAATCAGAAAAAAATAGGCTCAGGATAACCCAATGATATTCCCGTTCTTATCAATATCCATGAACTCGGACTGAGGGTGCGGGGGAAGACCGGGCATGGTCGTAATTTTCCCGGTCATTGGTACCAAAAACCCGGCACCCGCAGAGAACTTGATATCCCGGACCGTGATCTTAAAACCAGTCGGCCTGCCTAGCAATAGCGGATTATCAGACAAGGAGTACGGTGTCTTCGCAATACAAATAGGAAGCGAATCAAGCCCTAGCTCCACACATAGTTTAATGTCACTTTCTGCGTTCACGGAATATCCAACCCTATCTGCTCCGTACATCTTCTTCGCAATTATTTCGATCTTCTCTTTCACCGGGAGATCAAGATCATACAAATACGTGAAACGAGACGGCGTGTTATGAATCAAACTAATCAGCTTCCCCGCAAGCTCAATTCCACCTTCGCCACCCTTCCCCCAGACATCAACGACCGCACACGGTACCTGTTTTTTTAAGCAAAAATCTTCAACAAAATCAAATTCTTCATCGGTATCATCAGCAAACTGATTGATCGCGACAATCACCGGGACCTGAAACCAGGAGATGTTTTCAAGGTGTTTTTCAAGGTTTCCAAGCCCTTTCTGAAGAGCCTTACGATCCTTGCCTTCACCATGTCGTTTCAACGCCCTGATACTGACCACGAGCACAACAGCATCAGGGATAAGGTTCCCGGTTCGACAGACGATATCGAAGAATTTCTCCGCCCCCAGCTCAGAGCCGAACCCAGCTTCGGTCACAAAATAATCAGCAAGACGCAACCCCATCATATCCGCAATAAGACTATTGGTTCCATGTGCGATATTGGCGAATGGGCCACCATGGACAAACGCAGGGACACCCTCGACGGTTTGTACTAGATTGGGCATGATCGCATCTTTCAATAATACCGTCATCGCACCCACTGCTTTCAGATCAGCGGCAGTCACCGGCTTATTATCATAGGTATAAGCAACGATGATACGACTGAGCCGATTCCGTAAATCATTCAAATCCTTGGACAGACACAGGATTGCCATGATCTCGGAGGCTGGGGTGATCGAAAACTCAATCTCATGAGGAACACCATCGGAAGGTCCACCAAGCCCAACAACGACTTTGCGTAATGCCCGATCACTGATATCCAGAACCCGCGGCCAGACAATAAACCGAGGATCAATATGAAACAGGTCACCGTGATGAATATGATTATCAAGTAAACTTGCGAGAAGGTTATGTGCACTTGTAATAGCATGCATATCGCCAGTGAAATGAAGATTAATATCCTCCATCGGAAGAACCTGCGCATACCCTCCACCGGTAGCACCGCCTTTCTTCCCCATAATCGGACCCATCGATGGTTCCCGGATCCCCAGCATGGTTTTTTTCCCGAGCTGTGCAAGCGCTTGTGCCAACCCGATCGTCATCGTTGTTTTCCCCTCACCACTTGACGTCGGATTAATCGTCGTTACAAGAATCAGCTTTCCCTGTTTCTGCTGTTTTACTCGCTTCAGTACGTCCAGGGAAACCTTTGCTTTGGAGCGACCCCAGCAGAAGTACTCGTCCTCATGAATCCCTGCTTTTGCAGCAATGTCTTCTATAGGAAGAAGAGGAATAGAGCGTGCAATTTCGATATCGGTTTTCATACAATGACAGGGACGATATCATGTTTCCTGTTAAAAAAGATGTTCGCTCAAACAATGAGGTAAAAAAAATCGAAAGAGGACCACTATGCGGGGACATTCATATGATGTGGGTTTTTCGGGTGGTCCATGCCGTCTCAGGCAATGAGGAATAAATAGTGTGAGAGTTGTATAAGGCGACAGTGCTATTCTTCGTTCTGAAGTTCCGCTCCTTCTTCTTCGTTTCAGATGAGAAAATCGCATTTTTCTGAAACTCCCAATAACGAATCCGCCAGTTCGTCCCATCACACAGAAGAGCCTCATCCCGCCGGGTGTTCAGGATTCCTTCTGATTCCAGACGGTAGAATAAGCGTCGATCAGAATGATCAAGCATATTATCGATAATACAGTCATCATATCCGAACATATCCATGACGATCTCAGCGTATCGTCGTGCTTCTTTTTCGTTAACATTAAGCTTTCTTTGGATTGTTTTTGCGAGTGCATTCAAGGTGACAAGCGGCATAGTATTTCTCCTTTCTTCTTCAATAGTATAATTTTATCTTTATTAGTATATATAATTTTCCCTTCTTTAGCCTCTTTTACTACATTCGCTCAATCCAACCGCTCTTGCGCTCAATAAATATTATAACACATATGAACCATACCCCAACGAGTTGTTCCTATGAACCTTGCACTTATCTCTGCACAACCGACCATCGCAAATAAAACAAAAAACATACAAATCATGGAAAACTACATCAAAAAAATAAAAGCAGACATCTACATCTTCGGCGAGTATTTCCTCTCAGGGGATCGCTGCAAAGACGAATTCAGAGACCTTGCAGAACCACTTAACGGACCATCCATCCAACACCTCAAAAAAATCGCAAAAAACAAACAATGCTACATCGTTTTTGGCATGCCAACAAAAGATGACAAGGTTGATGGCCTCATCTACAATACAGCCGTGTTACTTCACCCAAATGGCACCGTAGATACATACAAAAAATGGTTCCTACCAACTGCAGGACCTTTCGAAGAAAAAATTTTCTTCGACCAAGGTGAAGAACTCCCTGTCTTCAACACAACCTTTGGAAAAATTGGATTGCTTATCTGCTACGACCTCAACTTTCCGGAGCTTGCAAAAGCTCTCACGTTACAAGGAGCTGACCTCCTTATCTGCATCTCAGCGTCACCAACAACCACAAGAAAATACTTTGAAATATTACTGCCAGCGCGCGCATTAGAAAATACGGTTTTCGTCGCCTACGTCAACCTCGCAGGAAACCAAGAAGACCTTATTTATTGGGCTGGCTCGCAAGTCTATGACCCCCTTGGAAACCTTATCATCAAAGCACCATACTTTAAAGAAAGCATCATTACCTGCGACATTAACCTGAAACAACTAGAACCAGCACGGGCAAGACGACCAGTATTACGAGACATAAGACCAGAAATCTACCAAGACCTCTACCAGTTCTCACGATTTCATACAAAAAAAGAACCTCCTGAGTAGAAAAACCTGTATCTCGCATAGGTTCTGACTCTGGAGACAACTCTTGTTTTTTTTTACAAAAAGTATATACATGAAAAAAACATTCAGGGAACCTGTTTCATTTCCGGTTAACTGGGCGGGGCGAACGTTTGAAGCAACACGATGAAGAATTTATCAGAAAATTAGACCTCATTGCAGTGAAAATCAGAAAACATATCATTGAAATGTTATATCGAGCAAAATCGGGGCATCCTGGTGGCTCCCTTTCTGCGGTAGAAGCAATCGTTGCCCTCTATTTCCACCACATGAGACATAACCCGAAAAACCCGAAAGATCCAAACAGGGACCGATTCGTATTAAGCAAAGGTCACGCTGCTCCGACACTGTATGCAGCGCTTGCAGAGTGCGGATATTTTGATGTAAAAGAACTGCTTCTTCTCAGACAAATCAATTGCATGTTACAAGGACATCCCGTATGCACACACATTCCAGGTGTGGAAGCATCAACCGGGTCTCTTGGCCACGGACTCTCGTTCGCAAACGGGATAGCCTTGGCAGGGAAACTTGATAAAAAAGACTACCACGTCTATGTCATGGTTGGAGACGGGGAAACCAACGAAGGACAAATCTGGGAAGCAGCAGCATCAGCATCCCATTATAAACTCGACAACCTCACTGCATTCATTGACAGGAATTTCTTACAAATCGATGGGAACACCGAAGAGGTTCTCCGTCTCGAATCAGTACGGGATCGATGGAGCTCTTTTGGCTGGTATGTCCTTGAAGTTGATGGCCATGATATTGAAGAAATCATCGACGCACTCCTCACCGCAAGTGAACAGAAAAACCAACCGACCATGATCATCTTAAATACCGTGAAAGGGAAAGGTATTTCATTTATGGAAAACAACATCGACTTCCATGGTGTACCTCCAAACGAGATGGAATATAAACTCGCAATGAAAGAACTGGATACTGTACAGAAAGCACTGGAGGCAACCCTGTGAATAAAAAAGAGATGGCAAACCCTCGGGACGCATACGGAGAAACTTTGGTAGAACTTGGGGGAAAATACCGCGATATCGTCGTACTCGACGCAGATCTTTCAAAGTCAACTAAAACCATTTTGTTTGCAAAGAAATACCCAGAGCGGTTTTTTGAGATGGGGATCGCCGAGGCAAACATGATCTCGACTGCTGCTGGGCTTGCATCCTGCGGGAAAATTCCCTTTGCCAGTAGCTTTGCTGTTTTTGCAACAGGCAGGGTCTACGATCAGATTCGCATCGATGTTGCGTACTCGAGAGCGAACGTAAAAATTTTTGCGACCCACGGCGGAATCAGCGTTGGGAAAGACGGTGCGAGTCATCAGATGATCGAGGATCTCACGTTGATGCGAGTGCTCCCGAACATGACCGTGCTTGCACCGAGCGATGCGACACAGACACGACGTCTTGTCGAGCTGATGGCAACAACCGAAGGCCCGATGTACGCTCGAATCGGACGCGCAAACGCACCAGTCCTCTATAAAAAAGAAGACCTCAAGGACCTTAAGATCGGAAAAGGACTCGTCGTCAAAGATGGATCTGATGTGAGTATCATTGCATGTGGTACGATGGTAGCCCAAGCAGTAGACGCACAGGAAAAATTATCTCAAGATGGGGTGTCGGCTCGTGTAGTTGACATGCATACCATTAAACCACTTGATGAAAAACTTGTCATAAAATGCGCCCGGGAAACCAACGCAATCCTGACCGTGGAAGAACATTCGGTGATCGGAGGATTAGGGGGCGCGGTAAGCGAAGTCCTTGCAGAAGACGGTTCGTCAACCAAGTTCAAACGGATGGGTGTACAAGATATGTTCTGTGAATCAGGCGAACCTGAGGAACTTTTTGAAAAATATGGATTGAGTACACCTCATATAGTGAAGACCGTAAAAAAACTCATAAAATAAGCATAGAATACGGTTTTTAAGGTAATTCAAAGTTGAATTTTTTACCTTTTTTTTATTGACGAAAAAGTAGCGGGCATTCTTACTTTTTGTAAGTTTTTCTATTAGATATAATCACACGGTATGTTTAAATATAATAATTGTAACAGTATATCATATATAGCTTTAAATAGGGCCGATGAAAGAGTATAACGATTGAGGTATGGTGGAAGGAAAGATGACACACACACTCAGCAGGATCATTCTCACACTCATGGCAATTCTTTTTGTTAGTCAACTCCCGTTCTTTTCCACACACGCCCAAGAAACAACACCCAATGACCCCATCGTCACCGAAGAACACCCCGATCTCCTCATCATTCTCTCCCTCCAATATGAAAGGGACACTGATATTCACACCGCAATAAATTCCTACATCACTGCCGTATACAACGATCTTGGCTGGACCTCCCGAATTATCCCAATACATGAAGATGAAAACAACTACCAACAAATAGACAACATCATTGAAACCACCTACAACAATCACCCTGTGAAAGCCTGCATCATGGTCGGTGAAGACCTCAACACCGCACTCGGCGGAGACTGCGACTACCTCGAACAACCCAGCACGCTACCTTGGTCCACCCTCGGAGGAACAACCACCTATGAACTCACCGAACAAGGCATCATCTGCAAACCAACCACTCTGAATATCTGTATTTCCCTTCTCTACCCAACCCATGATCTTTCCTACGAACAAAAGAAATCATCCATCATCTCTGCATTTCACAAATTCACCATCCAAAGACACACCACAAACCCAAACAACATCCGAGTCTTCGAAAGCTCCGACCTCAACACCAACTCCAAAGCAATCTACCAAGGACTCAGTGATCACGGAACCCTCTCATATACCGAAGATGCTACAGATTCAGATATCAGCGCATCACTCACAGAACCGTACACTGCATATTTCGTACACGGCCACTCCACCCCAGCAGGAACCGATGTCAACGCACAAAAAAACATCGGATGGTTCACGGTAGAAAACCTTGACACCTTACAGGCACCGTTCTTTGGAGCAGACGGATGCTACGCTGGCGGCTGGTGGTCCAACCAACAAGACAACAACAAGCTAGATTCCAGCATCGATGGCTCCTGGTACGGCTCAAAAATCTTCACCAGCACACACATTCAGGTCATGGCTCTCGGCCTTCTCTCCCAAAACGGGTTTTCCACACCAGTCAGTTTCCTTGAGAATGTCGTCCCCGAGCTTCTGACAGGAAAAACACTTGCAGAAGCAATGATCGGAGACACCTGCATTGGTGATACTATCGTCGTCGGAGACCCAACATTTCATTTTACCATATAAACGAGATGGGCTACTGTATCAATTAGCTTTTAATACTCTCATACCTATATTTATATAGTAGCTTGAATAAAATGACGAGAGAAAACTTCCCTTCATTTATCCCTGCAGAAAAAACAATTCCAGAATTAACGATTAAAGCTATACTGGTGGGGATATTCCTCGCTATCGTTCTTGGAGCAGCAAACGCGTACCTCGGACTCTACGCAGGAATGACGGTTTCTGCAATCATCCCTGGCGCAGTCATGGCTCTCGCATTGATGAAACCATTCAAACCAACGATTCTCGAAGTCAACATCGCAACCATGGGCGCATCCGCAGGGGAGTGTATCGCAGCAGGAGTCATCTTCACCATCCCAGCCCTTATTTTAGTAGGAGTTTGGACCGAGATAAACTACCTAGAAACAACGTTCATTTCTCTCATTGGAGGAATACTTGGCGTCCTTTGGATGGTCCCTCTCCGACGAGCGCTCGTCATCAAAACAGATCTTCCGTTCCCTGAAGGAATCGCGGTCGCAGCGGTTCTCACGACAACAGTCGGTGGAGAACAAGTTGATAAGAAAGACCGTGTGAGCGGGATCTGGCTTGCCATTGGCGCTCTAGCCGCAGCACTATTCAAATTCGGACAACTGTCTCTCAATCTCTTTCGCGATACCATCGATGGCATGGTCAGCATCGGAAAATACGCTATTTTTGGAAAAGAGCATGAAGCATGGTTCTACGGTGGAACCACCACGTCACCTGCACTCCTTGCCGTCGGATGGATCATCGGACCACGGATCTCATCTTATGTACTCGTAGGAGGGCTACTCGGTTGGGTCATTATAGCACCACTCCTTATCCTCGTCACCGGACTCCCAGCCCCAATAACAGAATACACAGGATTAGGTACCCTCATCGGAGGGTTCTACACCATCTGGGGTGAACAGGTACGATACATCGGTGTCGGAACAATGCTCATTGGTGGTCTCTGGGCCGTGTATTCCATTCGAACAAACCTTGTCGACAGCGTCAAAGAAGCAGCAATGGGATTACGAAAACGGGGATCGAAAACACAAAAACGCACCGAACAAGATTTGAACTACAAACTTGTCTTTATAGCCATCGGAGCAATGGTATTGCCGATTTTTGTATTATATCAGTTACTCTCGGGACTTATGGGTATTTCGCTTATTATGGCGATTCTTACCATTTTTCTCGCATTCATCGCCAGCGCACTGGCAGGATACCTCACCGGTCTTGTCGGCTCTTCCAACTGCCCTATCTCAGGAGTAACGGTCACCATACTTCTTATTGTCAGCTTACTGATGCTTGGACTCGGAGTAACAGGATTACAAGGTATGGCAATCGTGATTTTCATCTCCGCGGTCGTCTGCATCGGCGGATCAATCTCCGGAGACCTGCTGCAAACCATGGCATCCGGTCAAATGATCGGAGCAACACCAAAGAAACTACAGATCTCGATGATCTTCGGAGTGGTTGCAATCTCTGCCGTGGTCGGAATCGTCATCGGCGTGTTACACCAGGCGTTTACCATTGGTAGCACGAAACTTCCGGCACCACAAGCATTCCTCATGAAAGGAATCGTTCAAGGAATCCTAGGTGGAAACATGCTCTGGCCGTACGTGGTTGCCGGTGCAGTACTCGCATTCGTCCTCATCCTCATCGAACTCCCGGTCCTCCCAGTTGCGATTGGAATCTATCTTCCATTTACTCTTTCGGTTCCGATCTTCATCGGCGGAGGCATCCGCTACATGACCGATGCTGTCCTAAAGAAGAAATACGGGAGCGCGGAAGAAGAAGAACTCAGCGACTGGGAGCTTGCCATCAAACAAACCGGGGTCACACCAAAGGAAAAAGCGATACGAACCGGACTCTTATTCACCGCAGGACTTGTCGCTGGTGAAGCATTAATGGGCGTGGTCGTCGCAGTCCTTATTGTGCTCGGGATTCAGCTTGCAATTTTCGAAACCGCACCCTGGTGGCCAGGACTTCTCGTGTTCATATACATCGGTGCACTGCTCGCATATATTCCCATACGAGAAATCATTTCCAACAAAAAACACTGAAATTAAGATCACTATTTTACTTCATAGAGATTATTAGAGAAGTATTAAAGCTGACTTAGGTATATTATAGACCAGATAGGAGAAACAAACTCTAAAATGATACCTTTATATACTATCATCGGTCAAGCATTAACACGGTTTTAACTCATGTTTAAATAAAAATTCGATCTTGGTCGGTAGGGACAAATTTTCCTGTGTCTATCACATTCATTTTCAGTACGAAAAGATTCGTTACAACCTGGATTCCCACAGGCAAAGGGGCGCTCATTGAGCCATCGCGCCTGAATGAGAGGACATTTTTTCATATACTTTTCCTCGTCTACAAATTATTAAAAACAATTTCGTCTATAAAAACATATCTTTAAAACAGCATTTATCGGACAAGCATTAACATGGTTTTAACTCATGTTTTCGTGCGAATGATATTGAAAAAAATAAGTAGTTTTTTAAAAATTAACTACCGATTGTATGTACCCGTTCAGCAAGATACAGATTGACTAATAGATGAGTATTGCATAGTTTTAAAATCTCTACTTTATCAGGAAAAATAACAAGTTTACCTGAATCACATAGCTCTATTATAAAACTGAAAATATTGTGTGTAGCATAAGCCCAGTATTCTAATAACCCAGATCTATTCGCCCATTTCAGTTTTTTCTCGGTATCAAATTTATAACCATTTATTTTAGATATGTTTTGAGCAATGGAGACAAAAATTGTTTTATCGGATTCGGGAGTATAATTCCATAGTTGTGGGTATTCAATACCTTCACCGAATATATGATAGTCAACGGAGATGGTGATAGTATGATTATCTATAAATCGTTTTACTGCTTGAGTTTCATTCTCACTAAATGGATAAGGGCCTCGATAATATCCCATCCCATAAAGTGATTTCCAATCGAGAAACGGGTAAATAACAGAGGCTCTTCCAAAAAGGTTAATATTTTTTGTAGTAATCACATAAATGAGTTCATCCAATGTTCGGGGAATAACAATGTATCTAAAAGGGTGTTTAAACACATCATCCCAGTTATAGTCAAAGTTCCTGTTTAAATCAACACCACGGAATAGAGTCTTCCCGAATGTACAGTTGTTAGGTTGTCGATTTTTGCGAACGTTCGCTTCAATACCATCTGGGTTTACCATTGGTATAAAATATAGCTCCGTAGTATTGACAATACTCTTAATACGGTTTGTGAACGATTCGTTTACATACGCGTGGGTATAGTTTTCAACTATCGCTTTCAAGGAATAGATGACTACCTGATACCCGGGATCTTCGGTTCCATGAATACCGCCGGTATACAAAATCGCTGGTTCATCCTCCTCTGTTGTCACATTATCTGATATTTTAACTAGCCACAGATTTCGTCCTCCATAAGTTTTGCCAAGTGATGAATATAAAAAAATCTCTGGGTATTTCAATTGGAGGTATTCGAGCAATGAAGAGAGTTGATCATATGAGTAATAAACGTTAGAATCGTTTTTCCCCCGGCTTGTTTCCTGAGCATAGCCATTTAAAGGAATATAAGCACTTATCAGGAGTATAGAAACAATCCCTACAACCAAACTTTTTCTTAGTATACGATGTTGCATTATCCTTCGTCCTCCCCTGATAATCAGGTTAAGAATTATTATCCTGTGGATTCATTTAAATGTTTTGATAAAATAAAAATTAGAAACAACGGTAACAAAAGATAAAAGGACTGATTTCATTTTAACATACCAATTGATTTTATTTCTTTAAAAATATACTCTTAGAATCTCATGTTTTTTGCAGGTAGTCGCTGAGTTACCATCGGTCAGGGAACCTTTATATAATATTCCCTCCTTACGCTGCTCCGAGGAAATAATATGGCATTTGAAAAAGATGGATATGTCCTACACACACGTGAAGTCCAGTTGAAAGGCGGAAAAAACCAGAAAATATACTATTTTTGCAAAGCAGGAAACAAACCAAAAAGTGGCAAACCCTGCGATATGCCCGATGGGTATACAACTGGTGTCAACAAACGAACTAAATTACCATATCTAAAAAAGAAATAAATCACCCTAATGCATTATACTCAATAAAATATAATTTTACAAGTGTATAGGAGAAATCATTTGATAGCAAACAGTTGCTATTTTAAAAAGGTCTATTACAATGACACGTGATACAAAGAAGAAACAAAAATCTTGGCTAAGAAACCTATTTCGCCCAAAAGCTTCTCTTGTTAAAGAAGACACCGGGATTAGTCTTTCAGCGCTTAAAAAACTGGCGATGACAAAAGAACAAAATGATATATTAAATCGGATAGAACGGGAAACGATACCAAGTGTTAGAGCAGCATGGATAGATTATTTCCTTGAAAAAACAAAACATTCTAAATGCAAAAAAGAGTAATGGGCTAGGGGTATACGTAAAATCGGTTTTCGGTTGTATTTATCTTATCATCTATTGTCATATCCCAAACATTTTTTGGTTTCTTTGTGGTTTTTTTTCCGCTCTCAAAACCGCAATCTCAAAACAGTTAATTGTTTATAAACTTCATTTCTTTCGCTTTTTGGGATAATATTTATGTTAGGACGGAGATTCGAACTCGTATTTGTTAACACATTTGATGATTTTTAGGATGTGCTGGGAAGAAGATTTGAACTCCAATTTATCAATGAACTATCAGATTTTGCATTAAGTGTACTATCTGATTTCGAGAAATTATTATCACTCCTCTTATAATAATAGACAAAAAGGAAGAAAAAGAGATTTATTTCTTTTTCTTTGTTGTTTTCTTCTTCGTTGCCTTTTTTGTTTTTGTAGCCATGATTTTTTTCATCTCCTCTTCTAAACTTATGAATAGAGAGATTGATTAAATACTTTGTTCAATTATTTGTTAAAATTTCTACCAAAATAGCCAACAAAAAGGATATAGGACAAAATATTATCTATTTTGGATAATATTTTTAAGTGCCGATATATCATTTTTAACATTTTCAACTTCTTTTAATTTTTCCTGCTCAAAGATATTCAGTATTTCAGATAAATCCGTGGTGGTTTTGTAGATATGAACTGGTCTGCCTTTCCCCTCCTTTTTAAGTTCCCGCTTTTTTACCCATCCTCTTCTGCGTAGTTCCTGCATCGCTATGCTCACTTCAGGTTGACACATGTCTGTCGCCTGTTCAACATCAGCGCACTTACATTCATCAAATTGTGAAACGTATAATAATGTTTTCGCAAGATTTTTCGGCATCCCTAGCTTAAAGAATAATTGAATGGCTTTCCCATCATCGTTGTCTAACTTATACACATTTTTTTGTTTCATTTTTTCCACTATCTCATATTTTATTATCATCTATTCATTTATAAAATCAACACACCCTTCTTTTTTTTAGTTTGTGGAGGGGGATATGAAGATGTTGAAAAGCATTAATTATGGTATTTATTCTCTTGTTTTTCCTTTTAAGTTACTTCTTTATTTTTTCTTTTTCGTTAAACAGATTTCAATTGAAGAAACATTAGAGGTTCTCCCTTCCTCATTGGTGATACTTTCAGTACCGATTTTTATGTCTTTGATTTTTGCGTCTGTAACAAACCTATTTCTTGTTATTTCTGCAGCATCGACTGCAGTACTTATCGCCCTGCCTCTCGCTTTTAGTATAACCTCATCCGAACCACTGTTAAACTGTGTTACTACTGCTAGTACATAGTTCATCGGAGGTTTGTGTCCAACATAGATTACGTTTTCGTCAGTTCTTCTTTTTTCAGCTGTTCCCGCTTCTGTTGTTTTTTCTGTCATAATTTTTTTCCCGTTCAAAACTACAATTTTATAACAACCTTCCCCTTTAAAAACATGTCCTTAGAAACTCATGTTTTGTGTTAACGAGTAATAAATCCTTCACAATCAGGTTTGCAACCAACATCTGCTATCATCATTTGACGACGACAACCAGGTCCACCAATAACTTCTATTTCTGTGCTATCTATCCCCCTTATTATTCTTGTTGCATCCAAATAATGTCTACAATTTTTTCTATACTCCATAAATTCCCCTTCAAATCCATATTTTCATAATATCTCTTTCTTTAAAAAACCAATCCTACTTATGAGTCATGGTGAAGGATGAAAAGGGGATTCAAACAATCAAGAGATGGCTATTCATGTTTTTCCTTCTTTTTCACTTTATCTCTGTATCTCCAAGCATAACCTGGGTATCTCATTTCGTCAAAACCTTTTATAAATTCGTCAAACTCTTTTGGACTAGGGAAACAGATTGTTCTTATTACGCTCCCTGTTTTTTCATCAAATAACTCAATTACTTTTTTATTCAACGTTCTAAACCGACCCATTTTCTCTCCACACGTACTCTCATTCTTTTGAATCAGTTGTTTCAATGCAACCTTATTCCTGTTAATGTCTTGGTATCTGTTATGCCATCTATTGTTTTAATCTTATGAATAACGATTTCTCCGATGCTTTCATAATCTTTTGCTTCAATTTTTGCTATTAAATCGTATTCTCCCAATAATGGATGAAGTTCAATAACCTCATGGAGTTTCGAGAGTTTATTGAATACTTCATATTCATGCAATGGTGAAACATGCATAAGAACAAAACCTATTACCACCCTTATTTCTCCCTTATCATCAATATCCTAACATCTCGTTCCTTAAAAACATACCCTTAGAAACACATGTTTTGTGCAGGTAGTCACTGAGTTACCTTCGGTCAGGGAACCTTTATATAATATTTTCTCCTTACGACTCCGAGGAAATAATATGACATTTGAAAAAGATGGATATATCCTACACACACGAGAAGTCCAGCTGAAAGGCGGAAGAAACCAGAAAATATACTATTTTTGCAAAGCAGGAAACAAACCAAAAAGTGGCAAACCCTGCGATATGCCCGATGGGTATACCACTGGTATCAACAAACGAACTAAATTACCATATCTGAAAAAGAAATAAATTTTTCTTTTCTTCTTTTTTTCTATCTTTCCTCCCAGACTGAACTCCCCTTTTCATTTCATTGCTGTTTTTTGCTTTCAGTTGAGATTTTCTTCCATAGTGCTTCTAAAACGATGCGTGAGAAAACGTCACCATCAAGAAACACGTACTCTTTTTTGTTGCCTAACCTCTTGACAAGTTGCTCTCGTGATTTATTACGGTAAAAGTATTTTTTCTGGATCAGCATGCCAAGGTTGAAATATTGGGAAATACGAAATTCATCGGCTGTCATTTCTCTCGCTTTCTCCCGGAAATCCAATGAAAGTGTTTCCAGAAGAGCATCGACGACCTCGTCCACTGTCGAGTAACCAACTTTCTTCATTTTTATTTTCCCGTCGTATTGTAATATCAAAATAATTACTTCTTTAAAAACATATCCTTAATGACATGAAAACACTTCTTCTAACCCTAAGTCAATACCAAGATGGAATTGACATAGGGCAACAGAGCAGCCCGTCGGTTCTATGGTCCCAAAATCTGAGACCGTCTCCTTAATTGGGCGCCCTCTCAAACGACCAGTCAATATGTGCCCCTGAGCACGAATAGGTACCTGTCGTTTATGCCCCAAGATACGCAAGAACAAGGAGGTGAAATCCCGTGATGCGTACACTCTATGTAGGAATGGATATCCATAAAAACTTTATCCAGGCAGCTGCCATGGATCAAGCAGGAAACATCATTACAGAACAACAATTCAAAAGCAATGCAAAAGACATCAAACGATTTGTTAAAAGCCTCAAAACCCAAAAGATACAAGCAGCCATAGAAGCCACCTGCACCTGGTATCATGTCTACGAAACACTGGATGCCCTTGGCGTCAAGACAACCCTCGTGAACATGAGACGGACGAAAACAATCGCAGAATCCAAGATAAAAACAGATAAACTGGATGCAAAAACCATCGCACAATGTCTCCGGACTGGCTTCATCGCCACCGCGTACATCCCACCAAAAACCATCATGGAACAACGCAACATCCTCAGACATCGCATGTCCCTACGAAAAGAAATCACACGATACAAGAACAAGATCCAGGCGATCCTTCTCCGCAATGGAATACAACACAGTGACTACAGCGACTTATTCGGTCCAGGAGGAATGAGATTCCTCCGAAGCATTACACTCCCCGATTCCGAACAGTACAGCCTCACCAGTTACCTGAACATCATAGAGACACTAATACACGAAAAGACACAGATCGCAGAGAAAATCGAAACACTCTGTAAAAACAATCACCAAGCGATGCTGCTCACCAGCATCCCTGGAATCAGTTATTACAGCGCGATGATCATCCTGACCGAGATAGGAGAAATACACCGCTTTCCCCATCCAAAGAAACTCTGCAGCTACGCAGGACTCGTCCCACGAACCATCCAATCAGGAGATCATGTCTACCACGGACGAATCCTGAAAGAATGCAATCAGAATCTCAAATGGATCTTAGACCAATGTACCCACATACATATCCGACATTGTCCAAACAGTTCCATAACCAGACTATATTATCGCGTGGAGAACAAGAAGGGAAGGAATAAAGCGATCGTGGCAGCAAGCCGAAAACTTCTTACCTGTATTTGGTACATGCTCATGAAGGATGAAACGTTTAAGTACAGCAACGATGATTAAGAAATAGAAGTGCTTTTCATAGGTAGAACCCATCAGGATTTTTGAACAGGTTTCAATTACTTTCTAACACCTCAAAGAGGTTATTTGAGAAATCCCGAACAAACAACAACTGTTTTCCTTCTTTCTCAACAAAGAACGGATGTAATCCTTTTTCTTTACACCGAGTAATAAAATCACTTTTGTCATCGACTTGGATGCAGGTATGAGTAAATGTTGGTTGCCTCCGCTCATTATTGATGAATGCTTCAAACCGGGTCTTCCCATTATCATAGAAACAAAAGTACACATCCTTGTTGATGTTAAAAATCACTGTTGACAATTCCTTAGAAAGAATTGTACTTTTCACCTTCGGAAGACCGAGAATTGCGGTAAAAAAACAATCTGCGTGTTGTTGAGTTCCACATTCGACTGCCACATGTTGAACGAGTATGTCTTTAGCCATAGAAATCCTTCAAAAGACAATCATTTCATAGAATTTAAAGCAAACCAGTTGAACATCATGATAACAAATCAAAATACTATAATAGATAAGATTCCATCTATTTTTCATGAATGGTGTAGACTGGATAAAAAATAGTGTGATTTACCATATCTTCATCGATCGGTTCGCAGGATTTCACTCTACCGAGAACTGGGACCAACCAGTCTTTTTAGGGGGAACCATCAGAGGCATCATCAATAAACTCCCCTATTTGAGCGATCTTGGTGTCACAACACTATGGATTTCACCATTTTACAAAACCTCTGCGTACCATGGATACCATATCACAGATTTCTACCAGGTTGATCCGCATTTTGGAACCGTAGAAGACATCAAAGATCTGATACAAGCATCTCATGAACAGAACCTGCATATCATCGCAGATTTCGTCCCGAATCACTGTTCAAAAGAACACCCGTTTTTCAAGGAGGCACAAAACGATAAGAACAGCCCATACAAGGAATGGTTTTACTTCACACACTGGCCAGACGAATATCTCTGTTTCCTGAGTGTAAACGAAATCCCAAAACTCAACCTCAACAACCCACCAACACGAGACCATATCGTGGATGCTGCAAAATATTGGCTCAACATGGGTTTTGACGGGTTTCGCCTCGACCATGTTATCGGTCCGTCGCATGCATTCTGGAGATACTTCAAACAGGAAATCAAGGACCAAAACCCAAAAGCGGTGCTCATCGGTGAGGCATGGATGATGGGCATCAAACAACAAGAGTTACGTACGCTTCAAATAAGGAATAAATTCTTCAAATGGCTCTCTGGTGCTGCCTCAGATAATTTGTTTAAAGAATACACAGGGGAGCTTGACGGTGTCCTGGACTTCAAGGTTCGAGAGCTGATAAAAAAATATGTGACAGATCCAAAGATATCAGAAAAAATGCTGGAAAAACAACTAAAGAATCACTACGCTCACTACCCTGAGAATTTTCTATTACCGACCTTTCTCGATAATCACGATATGGATCGATTCCTCTTCGAATGTGGAGATGACAAAGAAAAACTGAAAACAGCAGCATCCATCCAATTCTCACTTCCACAGCCTGCAATCATCTACTACGGGACAGAAATCGGGATGACACAAACAACGTCACAATGGACCATCTCCTCAAACGGAGACTTACAATTACGTCAACCCATGAACTGGAACACCCAAGACCAGGAAATACTCACATTTTACAAAAAATTGATACAAAAAAGAATAAAAAGTAGTTTTTCCTTCTTCCGAGAAGAAAAAGAAAAAACCACGTTCGAACGATTATAGATATATATCTACTTAGAATCTCTTTGGCCGATGCTTCTGATAACAGTCCCTACAGTAGACGGGTCTGTTACCATCGGGTGCGAACGGAACTTGGGTTTCCTTACCGCAATCTGCACAAGTAACATCGTGCATTTCACGAGGTGCGCCATAATCCCGACTACCACGATCGGATCTATCTCTTTTTTCCATTATTATATACTTCCTTTTTTATATCTTCGGTTCTTCGTTTCCTCGGAACCGCAGGAGTGGCGTATTATAGATTAGGTATTTAACTTTATTGATAAAAACGGACCAACCGAGTATCAAAAGTTTTTTATAACATTAAGGTGTTAGATACTGTATTAAGGGGATACAATTATGAAGAAAAGAGAATTTATCCTTGTTGCAAATATACTCACGACACTGCTAATGATTGTGGGGAGTATCCAAGCAGGAAACATACAAACAAAAAAACCTACTGAGTCGTTGCTTCAAACAAATACCGTTTCTTATCAGTTTTCACAGCCGTTTGTAAAAGACAACAACGATTTTGTCACCTTGCAGATAAATGAAGCCACGAATTACCGAAACATCCCAGGTGAACCGATATTACCTGTCGTCATGAAAACCCTTGAATTACCGTTCGGTACACTTGTTAATAACGTCCGATGTACCATAACCGGTGAACATGAGATTCAACTCATAAAAAAGATCGCACCAGCTACAAAACCAGTACCAATCCCAACGCAAAACCAAATCGTGCAACCAATTGAAAACGCTGAGATATACACAAAAAACCAGTTTTTCCCTGACGACTGGTACTCGTATCGACTCACCGGTGGTCTCAACAAAGATAACATTTTAAAGACATTTCTGACCATTCAGGTAAACCCGGTGCGATATAACCCTGTGGGAGACCGTATACAATCTCTTGATACCATCACCATCGACATTACCTACGAGCAACCAATCCATCCTTTTTCACCACTCAGCGATGCCTATGATTTGGTCATCATTTGTTATAATAAATACGCCCCGTTACTACAGCCTCTTGTCGCTCATAAAAATAGCCATGGGATCCAAACAAAACTCGTCACAATCAACGACATCAAAGATGGAACATATTTTCCTGTAGAAGGTCGAGATATCCAAGAAAAAATAAAATACTTTATTAAAAACGCGAAAGAAACTTGGAATATCACTTACGTCATGCTGGTGGGTAACTACGTCCGAGTACCGGTTCGATATAGTTATTTAGAGACAGATAAAGGATCGGCTTATGAAGAACTTAGATTTGCCTCAGACCTCTATTACGCGGATCTGTATAATGCAAACGGAAGTTTCTGCAGCTGGGATACTGATAACGACGGCATCTACGCAGAATGGCCTTACCCCCAGCCACCAGAAGATAAGGTTGACCTAGCACCTGATGTCTATGTCGGCAGACTGGCCTGCATGTTTAAATCTGAAGTAAAAACCATGGTTGATAAAATCATCACCTATGAGAACACAACTGCAGGAAAAGACTGGTTTAACAGAATGGTTGTCGCTGGTGGTGATACCTACGATAAAAGCGAAGAAGGCGGAACCAATTACACTGAAGGAGAAACTGTCACGGGGAAAGCACTTGAGATTATGCTTCAATTCACCCCGGTGAAACTCTGGACGTCTCTTGGGAACCTCACCACGAAAAACATACATAATGAAATTAGCGAGGGATGTGGATTTCTGTTCTTCGCAGGACATGGAAGCCCGAATATGTGGGCAACCCATAACAACAGCGATTACCGGAACTGGACTGGAGAATTCAGCAACTCGGACATGGTAAAACTATCCAATAAAGATATGTATCCAATCCTTTTAGTTGGTGGCTGTCATAACAGCGAAATTGATGTCACACCAATCAATATCATTAGAGGATTCCTGAAGGAAAAATTTCATTATTTCTCCACCGGACCAAATGATTTCGGTTCGTTCTGGTTATATAACTGGGTTCCAGAATGCTGGAGTTGGGTGTTTGTCAAAGCACGAGGGGGGGCAATCGCGTCCATAGGGAGCTGTGGGTACGGTTGTGATCAAATTGGGGATGGGAACCATGATGGAATCCCAGATTGTACCCAATACTATGACGGTTGGTTAGAACTTGAATTCTTCCGATTATACAATCAACAAAACATCACGATTCTTGGACAAACCTATTACCAAGACGTTACTGGCTATATCAACAATTTCCCTGTTGATACGAATCGATACGATGCAAAAGACCTTGAAACCCATTTCCTCCTTGGTGACCCAAGCCTGAAAATCGGTGGATATCAATAGAAATAAATAATAATAAAAAAAAAAAAAAAGGAAAAAAGGTCTAGGGAATTACGCTATGTGTTAGACGAATGGATGAGCCAGGCATTTTCAGGTATCTTCTTATAGATTTCGTAGGGAGACTCTTTGATAGGTTTCCGATATGCCTCAGCACGAATCCCATCATTATTAAATGACCAGTAATACTTTCGAATGAATTTCCCTTTCTCATTTAACTCCTCTCGTCGGAGGTAGAGCAAGTTTTTTTGATGTAAATCATTGAATATCGAGCGGACGTCTTTATGAAGAGACATGTCCTCGACTTCTTTCAATCCCCTGAACACCTTCTGAACGGTTTGGGCGAGCGCGGTCGCATCCTCTTTGGTCATGTCAAACCCGTTTTTCAACGCCTTCACAAACAAGTTATTCATCTTTTCTCACCGTGAATAATCTTCTGTTACTTTTCTTATTAAGGAGTTGTTGTACACCTGTTACCCAGCTTCTGTACGAGTGTTACCGAAAACCATTTTTACCGCTCTATAGTAAAGAAAAATAATGAAAAATTACTCGAAATCACAAAATAAAAAAAAAAGAAATGATCTAGAGATAGAGTATCATGATAGTAATTTAGTCTCGCTTGACAATACCAGCAACCGTAATGATGAATGCTACAATTTCTATGATATTCAATAGTGAGAAATCGTTTTTATCAACCGCTAATGGGACAAAACTTAAAATGAGCATGACACCCCAAATCCCAACCCCGAGTACTATTAATGTTTTGTTCATAATTCTCTCACCACGTTTTAATGGTTTTTTTACTTGGTTGTAATTATGAAATATGGTTATAATACTTGTCTTTTTTCGCTTGATGAGTAACCTAGAATGTTTCACAAAACCTATAAACGTCTATTCCTATTTTGTTTTCATATGACATATTATCGATTTCAAGAGTATGCAAAACACGTACGTATCGGAAAAATCATCTGCCTTGCCCGGACCTATAAAGAACACGCACGAGAAATGAACACCATAGTGACGGAAGACCCATTGCTCTTTCTGAAACCAGCAAGCTCCGTTATATCCAATCACGGCACAATCGTCATTCCCCGCATGTCACAATGTTTGCATCATGAGGTTGAGCTTGGTGTTATCATCGGAAAAAACGGCAAACATATTGCGGAAGAAAAAGCGCTAGAACACGTGTTAGGGTATCTTGTAGGTCTTGACATCACCGCTCGGGATATCCAATCAATTGCGAAAAAGAATGGGTGGCCTTGGGGAATTGCCAAAGGATTTGACACGTTTGCACCCCTTAGTGATGCAGTGTTAAAAGAAAGGGTACCAAACCCACAGAATCTTGATCTGGAATTGAAAATCAACGGCACAATAAAACAGAACGCAAACACCAACCAGATGATCTATTCAATGGAACGGATTATCTCATTTATTTCGGAAATTATGACCTTGGAACGTGGAGACCTCATCCTGACCGGAACACCAGAAGGGGTCGGAGAAATAAAAGAAGGCGACGTCCTTGAAGCACGATTAGGTTCATTCTGTTCATTAACCGTTAATGTACAACGAGAGCGATAATCCTACATGATTCTCTTTTTTAAAAGACAGGTTTTACACGTCCTCTGTGATGTCGGCTCACCGCACGTTGGACAGGTATTGAGTTTTATAGCAGGATACTGTTCGAGCAACAACTCCTTGATGCCCTCATAGCTATTCAAGATGCTGTGTCGTGTCCCTGGCGTGCTATCCTCGAGGGTATCAACGATCTGCCGGAAAGAACCACGTAACGCACGCGTTGAGTACGGGCATTCTGCGTTGTGAAACTCAATGTTTTTCACAATAGCATACAACATGATCTCTTTCTCGGGAATGGTTCGCAATGGCATGATTCTGGGCACAAGACCAGGCTGAATCCTTGTATGAGGTCCAAGACGCGCAAGTTTCTGCATATCACCGTTGGTAAAATTCATAAGTATAGACTGTGCCATGTCATCAAGATTATGTCCAGTGACCAGTTTGTTCACCCCAAGCTCCTTTGTTTTCGTGTTCAGACAAAACCTACGAAACACACCACAATAACTACATTCTCCCAACTCATCATGAAGAGAAGCAATCTCATCCATGGTTTTCCCGATCGCATCTTCAAAGGAGATGACATGATGTTCGATGCCTAGTTTTTTACAATTTCTCTGCGCAACAGGAAGGCTTTTGTCACGATACCCATCAATACCCTCATCAACCGTGATCGCATAGAGCGTAACGTTGGGTCGCTTCGAGAAAATCTCATGCATGAGATACAACGCGACTGTACTATCTTTTCCTCCGGAGAGTGCGATACCAATGGTTGCATCATCAGTGGTTTTTCCCTGTTTTTTAATATCTTTTTTTACGCGCCGTTCAACAAATTCAATAAAATGTTTTTTACAGAGATGCGCCCCGCTGTACCGGATGAACGTTATCGAAGGTTTCTTACATTTCAGGCACTGAATGGTCATGAAAAACCTCTAGAGGCTAAATAACAATCAGATGCAGAATATCTCCTTGTTTTAGTAGTTTGCTGTGAAAAAAGGAATACGCGAAAAACAAACCTTAAGTTTCAACATACAAGAAAGTAACCAAATGGCAAGAAACCATAATACTAAACCTTGTAGACAACACTCTGAGGGAGTTAATCTCCCTAATATTCTTTCATTCCGATTTAATAAAAGTGAGGGAGGGATACGAGATACTTCCATCTCCATTTTGTATCTCACTATCTCTCCTCACCTTTCGCCTTCACTCTGTAAACGACTGAGGGGCGGAATCCCCTCCCCTTATTCTTTAATCTTTTGGGAGAGATTATAAATATCCTTTCAGGTTCATTTCTCAAGGTGAAACAACTATGTATAAGAAATTGAAGAAGAAGGGTGAACCTGGACATAGAATGAAAGTCACTTGTAAAGATTGTGGGGAAATACTTATGGATAGTTGGAGTGCTGGAGAATTTGATGATGCAGGTAGGAAATACTTAGATACACCCAAACATTGCCTCACTTGTGGTTCAAAAAACATAGAAAATATTCTAGAAGCATAGATTACTCCTCTCTTTAATTGAGGTTGATTTGATATGAAGTTGTGTGTGATTTGTCATCAAACTGAATTAAGCGATGATGATGCAGATATATGTCGTAATTGTCAAGCTTCAATCATGTTAAATCGGGATATTCCACCATAGAAGAAATTATAAAGAAATAATTGTTTCAAAACAGCAAGGCGGAGGCTAAGGAAATGAATTTCGAAGAGGTAATTTCTAAACTTGCAGGTGACAGGGCGATAAAACGTTCTGCCAATATCCAGAAGGATTTTAGAGGACAAGTTTCCATAGAGGGATTAATCGAGAATAAGAAGTTATTTTTAAATGACAAGAGAATCCATTAACACCAAAACGAATAGAACAGACTACAAGACAAGGTTTATCTGATGAAGAACTGAGTAAAATCTTAGAAGTATCTAAAAACAATCCAAGAGACTATGCGATATTCCAGACTTTCCGATACTCATCACAAAGATTAGACACGACACACCTGATGGATTATTCCAAACTCGACAGAGATACCAAAAGAATAACAGTGTATGCCAAAGGTAAGGATGGAAAACCAAGAATATACACAATACCCATAGATATCGAAGCAATCAGAGCAATAGACAGTTACCTTAAGATACGAGAGACACCACAAGAGGGTTTCATCATCGACAATTGGGGTATCAAAAGATATCACAAAGATGCAATCTTCCTCAATGGCACTGGACAAAGATTCAGTGGAGTTGGTATCTACCAAATGGTGAAACGATACGCATACAGGGCAGGAATACAACGGTCAATATTCCCACATTTATTCAGACATACGAGATGTGATGAACTAACATATCAAGGTTTTACAGAGAAACAGATAATGCTACAAACTGGACATCTACATCAACAATCAGTGCAGAGATATATCAACCCTGATTTAGAGAGAACGCAACACCTCTTTGAGGAAGCAAGTGAACGAAAAAGAAATACTCCTCAAGAAGAACCAGAAGAGACACCACCACCAACAGAAGTAAAAACCATTAAAACCACTGATGACAAAACAGACAAGTATATCGCATTACTCGAAAAAGGGGTAATCGACCAAGACACCTTTAAACAACTGATGTCATTACCAAGCAAAAACCCATCCCAATCTGGGGACACGATGTATCTCTAATAACAAACTGAGCGTTTGATATTGTGAATAATAACAAACCTTAAGTTTTATATTATACCAACGTATATCAAAAGTGAAAAGATTCACTCTAATAGTTAAAGGTTGAGGAGAAAGTGCTATGCCAGTAAAAAAAGAAGTCTGTAGCACAGGCATTGAAGAACTTGATATGAAAATGTCCGGTGGTTATCCCTTGGGGAGTACCGTCCTTGTCACCGGGTGTAGTGGATCAGGGAAAACAACGATGTGCATGCAGTTCTTATTCAATGGAGCAAGAAAAGGGGAACGCGGCGTCTTTTTCACGATTACCGAGCCTTTGTTTAAGCTTACCAAGAACCTAGAAGGATTTACGTTCTATGACAAGAAACTGATCGAGTCAGGCATGGTTAACATCATTGATTTACGTATTATCAGTGAACGGTTAGGCCTAGACACAGAAAAATATACGGTAGAGGATGCAGGAGCATTACTGGATATCTTAAAAGACATCGCGGATGAGCTCGATGTCAAAAGACTGGTCATGGACTCGATTACTGCCCTCTGTTATCGGCTACAAACACGAGAAATGATTAGGGATTTTATCTTCAAACTCGGGACCTCTCTTGCAGTAATGAAATGTACTACGCTCCTTACCTCTGAGGTTCCACCCCAGACATTCAAATTCTCCCAGTATGAGATTGAGGAATTTATCTCTGATGGTATCCTCTTCCTGGGAGATGTCGAGAGGAAAGGGGACCTCATAAGAACCTTGCAGATTATAAAGATGCGAGGAACTGCACATTCGAGAACAAAGTTTGCATTGAATATTTCGGCTCAACGTGGTATTGAGTTGATACCTTTGTTAAAATCCACTGAGTTTGAATCACTCTTGAAACGATAGGAGAGAAGAATATGGTAGACGCTGTTATAGAAGGTATTAGGGAACGGGTCTCTGCTGCAATTCAGGTGAATCAATCTGTTGGGATCCAGGTCCCTGAGAACAGACATGGGGACTTATTAGAGGCAGTTTTTAATTCCATGTGCAGAAACACGCATGACATATGGACGTTTGTCACCGTGAGTAAAACCTTCGATTACCTTGCAAAGACATTTAAAGAAAGCACTTGGCATCCTAACATCAAATTCATTGATTGTATCTCCCGTGCCGCCGGTATATCAGATAATTCCAGCAACTGCATCTTTCTTGAAAGCCCGGTGATGCTGGAAAATCTAATCCTGGAAATTATCAACAACTTCAAAACCCAGAAACGTGATATGGATAAGTACATCGTCATCGACTCGCTTAGCGCCCTGATGATCTATAATGATCCAGAGATCATCAGAGAATTCATTTCACTGGTCATGAACAGAAGCAGGGCAGAAAACATCCATGTCGTTTCCATTCTCGTTGAAGAAGAGATGGATTCAAACAAACTGATCCAGCTCAACGATAAAATCATTGTTTTGCGGGACTCATTTATTGATTAGAGAAGGGAACTATGGAACAACCAGTCGCTGAAAAAAAGCCAAACATAGACATTTCCTGGGAAGAGGATTTATCTGAAGAGGAGCCAATCGCGAAATGGCGAGATAGCGCATTTCATGCAGCGTTAGAAAAACTCCAAGCGGAACACGGAAACACCGAGACTGTGATACGGACTGGTGAAGCGTTCGGCAGAGGACTATATGCATGTAGAGTAAAAGAGAAATCACTGGACTGGACCATCAAAGGATGGCGAGAAACAATAGAGGAAGACGTTTTTAAACCTCTAGGAACAGAGTTTACCTTCACGAAGATTTCACAAGATGTTGCAACAACATTTATGAATCGAGATCCGCTTAAACAAATGCATAAAGAAAGCACGGTTGCATCACTCTTCAATTACGGAGTCATGCGTGGTCTGTTTCTCAGCGCGTTCCCAAAAGGAGAGCTCTTAATCAATGGGTCAGAGACAGCGGATCAGCCAGAATTTATATTTAAGACCCATGCATCGGCGAAAGATAGATATGAACGTGAACGAGTGAAACGTGTATTCACCACTTTGAAAAAAGATGACGGCGCCTGAGATAATGCCACGAGAAGCGTTCATTGATACCAATGTTCAAAAAAAAGAAGGTTTCATCCGTACAGGAATCGACAAGTTAGACCGATTGCTTGAGGGTGGAATCCCCGGTGGATTCACGGTCGTTCTTTTAGGAAGTCCAGGCAGCAGCATCGAGATTCTTGTCAAACAGATTGCAATAGGTGGGATTGTCACCTATATCACCACTGAAGAAACAAAAGATGAAATTCTCGATACCATGCGCCGGTTCAAATGGCCAATTCCAGAAATAGATTTTGTCGACATCTCAGAAAAATACTATTTAAATGTCATGAAAAGCGAACAGAAACGAATCAGCATCTATGAACAGCGATCAAAATTGAAACTCAAAGAACTCATCGAGCTTGGATCAACGGAGATGCCGTCAACAGCGACAGCTAGTGAAGATTTTTTAGCGATATTATCGAATAGAACAAAAGATGTTGCTCCGAATAGAATTATCATTATCAACTCCCTTGATTTTTTCCTCAGCCAATACGACCAGGAAGATGTACTCAGAACCGTTTTCGCTATCAAAGTGAATAACCTAAAGAATAA
>Ga0315274_10002777_pt1 | contig 26150 bp, 28 predicted proteins | sample YL17G02_20_MG_FD_203700 | JGI IMG/M metagenome (GOLD analysis project Ga0315274, IMG submission 203700) | Sediment microbial communities from Yellowstone Lake, YNP, Wyoming, USA - YL17G02_20 | ecosystem: Environmental > Aquatic > Freshwater > Lake > Sediment | place: USA: Wyoming | collected...
AATATTAATTGACCGGGAAGCGTGGTTAGAAAAAGAGATAACCCAAGCCCAGGAGCAATAATGGAGTCAATAGGCGCAAGGCTCAAAAAATTACGCTTAGAAAAAGGGTTAAGTCTTGAAGAGGCACATAAGAAGACAAAGATCCATTTAAATATCTTAAAGGCCATAGAGGACGATAGTCTTATCGGGCTTAGCCCTATATATGTAAAGGGATTCTTAAAGATTTACTGTAAATTCTTAGGTGTAGATCCTAAAGATTGTATCGCTGGTTACGAGGAACCTAAAAGCACAGCAGAGATAATAAAAGAGTTATCCTCTGCTCGAGAAAAGCCTGTATCCTTTCTTAAATCTGCTTCGGTAAAATTAAGTTCCTTTAGAGGTATAAATAAAAAAAATATTTTTATTATTTTATTTATTTTATTCTTTTTAATCAGTTTATTTAACTTAGGTAAGCTTATCTCTTCTAAGCGGAGTCTCAAGCCAAGGAAAGCTAAATTGTCTTCTATCATAGCTGAAAAAGCAGGAAAGGCAAAATTTGAGGCCGCAAAATTAGAGAAGACACAAAAAATTAAAACTACCACTATACCTAAAGATAAAGAACAAAGCCCTGGAGCAGCCGTGCCTAAAAGTAAAGAGACGCCTGCGGGGATAAGGTTAGACATACGGGCTAAAGAGAATTGCTGGGTACATCTAAAGGTTGATGGCGAGGTGATATTTCATGCAATATTGAAAAAGGGTAAGACTGAAAGCTGGCAGGCAAAAGATAAAATAGAGCTTTCCTTGGGAAATGCTGGCGTTATAGATTTAGAATTAAACGGTAAACCTATTCCGCCTTTAGGCCGTAGGGGTCAGGCGCTTAAGAATATATTGATTACCAAAGATGAAGGCTTAAAAGTCTTAAGATGATGTTTAAAGATAAATATAAAATTGGTACTTCGACTACGCTCAGTACCAATGGTGAACGGAGTCGAACCATTGGTACTTCGACTACGTCCTTCGACAGGCTCAGCATTCGTCCTGAGCGACCGAAGGGAGTCGAAGGACTCAGGACCAATGGCAAGCAGAGTCGAACCATTGGAATATTAAGCTTGGGCTGTCCGAGAAACCTGGTAGATTCGGAAGGTATTTTAGGTAGACTCAATTTCAAAGGATATTCCATTGTGGATATGGATAAGGCAGAGGCGGCAATATTAAATACCTGTGCCTTTATAGAGGATGCCAAAACAGAGTCCGTGGATGCAATATTAGATTTAATTGATTTAAAAAGGAAGGGTAAACTTAAAAAGATTATTGTCTATGGTTGTTTGGTCCAGCGTTATAAAGATGCGTTAATAAAAGAATTGCCTGAGATTGATGCCTTTGTAGGAAGAGTTTCTTTTCCCGCCAAGCTATCTACAACGCAGACGGGATCCCGCTTGCTATCTAAAATAGATTGGCGGGAGAACCATAGCCTCGGGCGATTTCCTCTTACGCCTTCCCATTATGCCTATCTTAAGATCTGTGAAGGTTGTATTAATAATTGTAGTTATTGTGTTATCCCCCGGATAAAAGGAAGGTTTAATAGCCTCCAGATGGATTCCATACTAAAAAAGGTAGAAAGGTTTAATCAAGATAAAATCTCAGAGCTTAATATTATCGGTCAAGATATCACTGGCTATGGTGTGGATTTGTATAAAATTCCAAAATTAACCGAACTTTTAAAAAGAATCGTCAAAATCACCAAAAATATCGGCTGGATTAGGCTCCTTTATTTATACCCTAACCGCGTAACTGATGAATTAATAGAGTTAGTAAGGGGTGAGCCTAAGATTTGTAAGTATATTGACCTGCCTATCCAGCATATAAATGACCGCATATTGAAACTAATGCAGAGGCACACGAAAAAGAAGGATATTTTAAGGCTCGTTGATAAAATTAGAAAGAGGATTCCCGGTGTTGCCTTAAGGACTTCTTTAATTGTGGGGTTTCCTTCTGAGCAAGATGAAGAATTTGAAGAATTACTTACGTTTATTAAAGAGATAAGGTTTGAGAGATTGGGTGCCTTTGTTTATTCTCGCGAAGAAGGCACAAAGGCATTTGATTTTAAAAAGCAGGTACCTGATAAAATCAAGAGAGAACGTTTTAACGCCATTATGTCCTGTCAACAGAAGATTTCCCAAGACATTAATAAAAAATTTTTAGGCCGAATTATAGATGTTTTGATTGATGAGAAAGAAGGCGGGGTTTACTTAGGCCGGAGCCAATATGATGCCCCGGAGGTTGATGGTCTGGTATATGTAAATTCTAAAAATGAATTAAAACCAGGTGATTTAGTAAAGGTAAAGATTGCCGATACCTTAGAGTATGATTTAGTGGGAGAGTCTTTGGAATGAATATTGCCAATAGAATCACGATATCAAGGATAGTTCTTACCATAATATTTATGTTATTTTTATTGTGGTGGGAGAAAATCTGGTGGACAAAAGTTATAAGTTTATTGATTTTTACCTTTGCTGCTTTATCGGATTATTTCGATGGTTTGATTGCCAAGAAGAGGAATATAATTACTGACTTTGGAAAGCTTATGGACCCGATTGCAGATAAGATTTTAGTATTAGCTGCATTTACTGCTTTTCTTCAATTGAAATTGATTAATGTCTGGATGTTTATGATTATTATGTCTCGCGAGACATTGATTACGTCTCTAAGGTTATTTGCGCTTAACAAGGGGAAGGTGTTATCAGCAAGTAGGGCAGGAAAACATAAGACTGTATCTCAGATGGCTGCGATATTTGTCATATTAGTATTTATTGTCTTCAAAGAGGTAATGAAGACATTTTTCACCTGGAATCCCAACTGGAATAATTTCTTCAATTGGAGCATATATATTCTTATGTTGCTTACCATCGGACTCACCCTTTATTCTGGCCTAACCTATCTTTGGGAAAATCGCAAGATAATCACAAAATTATAATTTTACGATGGATATCCGTAAATTTACCTTCAAGACCTTAAGTACGTTTTTCTATATAGGTTATCTACCATTTATACCCGGTACCTTTGCCAGCATAGTCGGCGTATTTTTATTTTATTTAATCAAAGACAATAGCGCTATGCACATATTATTTACTTTGACTTTGATAATTTTGGGATTTTTAGTGGCAGGTAAAGCTGAGGAGATATTCCAGAGAAAAGATGCCAGATGTATTGTCATAGATGAGGTTGCCGGCATGCTTTTAAGTCTTATTTTTATACCCTATGACATAAAATTAGTCATTATTGCCTTTATAATATTTCGTATATTGGATGCGCTTAAGCCGTATCCAGCTGGTACTTTACAGAATTTAAAGGGAAGCCTGGGTATTATGAGTGATGATATTATCGCTGGATTATATACCAATATTATACTTCAGGTTGTTTTAAGGTTGGCTTCCTTTAGGGCTTCATAGATAGGGCCTTTAGGGGTGAGAGTACTTTTGAATAAAGTGATTTTTGTGACGAGAAACTCTAGGTTTTCTTGTGCAAATTTAAGCTGTAAATTATTCAGATCCCTGATTAATCTTTCCCGGTTTATAGGCGATCTGGTCCTGCCAATAGTGATATGGGAAGAAAATGGTCTATCCTCTTTAGGGATGCCAAGTTTGGCAATTTTTTCCTCTAACTCTTTGGCAATTTCCTTAGTTTCACTATCCCCCTTATCAATTCCTACCCAAATAACACGGGGAGAACTTATATTGGGAAATGCTCCCAGAGAAGAAATGCGTATATCATAAGTATGCTTATCTCCTGCCACATCCTCCATAATTGTAATAATTCCTTCTAACTTTTTATCTTCGATTTCACCCAAAAACTTTAAGGTCGAGTGTATATTCTGTGGCTCAACCCATTTGACATCGGCTTTAGAGGTTTTTAGTTGTTCTTGCAGGCGGACTAGCGTATCTCTGATTTCTTTTGGAAGCTTAATAGCAATAAATGCCCTCATTTTATAACTACGGGATAGCTTAGCCTGTTTGCGCGTTAGCGCGTTAACGCGCAAAACATATCAACGCGGCAGCGCGCTAACACGACAACGCGATAACTGACAGTAATAATTCTAATGCTTTTAAAGCTGTTTTTTTTCTTATAGTGATTCGATTGCCAATAAAATGGAATTTCCTGCAGATTATCTTATTTTTACTATCTACAGCAACAAATACTGTACCTACCGGTTTCCTGGATGTCCCGCCAGTGGGACCTGCAATACCGGTTATTCCTATGCCAAAATCGGTTTTGGCTAATCTCCTTATAGATTGCGCCATCTTTTGAGCTACTTCCTGGGAAACTGCGCCTTTTTTAGCAATGAGGTTAGCAGGAATTTTTAAAAGAGCCTCCTTTGCTTTATTGTTATAAGTAACTACGCCTAAGATAAAATATTTTGAGCTACCAGAGACTTGGGTAAGAAGCGTAGAGACTAATCCTGCGGTACAGGATTCAGCTACCGCTATAGTCTTTTTTCTTTTTATCAGGAGCTTATGTACTTGATTTATCATATCTTGCATTAGCTATATTATAAATGGTTTTAAACCTATTGACACATTCAGCGACATACTATGATAGGGTTAGGTCGCCTTGAGTGTTAACACTGAGTATAACATAAAAATAATATTTTGTATACGAATGTGTTGACAAGATAACTTTTTATGCTATACTAAAGCTCATTAATCTTCGGGGAAAGGCGAAATTCCTGACCGGCGGTTAAGCCCGCGACCCCCGCCGTTTTGTTTCGCTTTTGGTGAAGCAAAACGAAACAGCGGGGGAGATCTGGTGATATTCCGGAGCCGATGGTAGCCGAGAGACGGCACACCAAGTCATCCTATAGGATTGGGTGTAAGCACGTCTTCTTCGGACGCCCAAACCTAGCGGATGGTTTGGCGTGCGTTTTCTGCGCTACAGTCCAGATGGAAGAAGATTTCCGCCACAGAACATGGCGGACTCGCCAAGCAATATGGCGAGAATAATTCTTACCCGAAGATTATCTTCGGGTTTTTTAATGACGACACAACTTATGGAGCAAAGCGAACATAAGTTGTATGTCGGAATTAATCTCCCACCACTTTCGTATTTAGCCTATGCTACATTGAAAGTGGTGGGGGATAAGTTCGTGCATACAATTTACGTTCACTGGCGTTTCGTAAATTGTGCACTCACTTATGTTTAACACTGTTCCGGAAATATTAGAAGATTTAAAAAAAGGCAAAATGGTCATTGTCGTGGATGACGAGGACCGTGAGAACGAAGGCGACCTAGTTATGGGCGCATCTTTTGTTAAGCCAGAAGATATAAATTTTATGGCCAAATTTGGCCGCGGGCTCATCTGTGCGCCGATGAAAGAGGAAAAATTGAAGCAGTTAGGTCTGCAGCCTATGTTAGGAGAGGCCGAAGGTTTACCCAATAAGAAAGACCCTTTTTCTACTGCCTGGATGATTTCTGTAGATGCGGCTCGTGGCATAACTACCGGAATTTCTGCTTTTGACCGTAGCCGTACCATAGAAGTCCTCATTAATCCACAAAGTAAACCTGAGGATTTAATTCGGCCCGGCCATGTTTTTCCTTTAAAGGCACATAAAGGAGGAGTTTTAGTCAGGGCAGGCCATACTGAAGCAGCCATAGATTTAATGCGGTTAGCCGGACTTTATCCTGCAGGCGTAATCTGCGAGATTATGAATGACGATGGCACCATGGCCAGGTTGCCACAATTACTTTCCTTTACCAAACAGCATAATTTGAAGATTTGTTCCATCGCTGATCTTATCGAATATCGCCGGCGTTCCGAAAGATTGATTGAGAGAATTACTGAAACAATTCTTCCCACGGAATTTGGCACATACAGGTTAATCTTATACCGCGATTTAATTAATAAGCAAATTCATGTAGCGCTTATAATGGGTGAGTTTAAAAACGAAGCAGTGTTGGTGCGCGTACATTCAGAGTGTCTAACCGGCGATGTATTTGAATCTTTACGTTGCGATTGCGGTAGACAGCTTAAGAAAGCAATGCAGATTATTGATAAGGAAAAAAAAGGCGTTATTCTTTATATGAACCAGGAGGGCCGCGGCATTGGGCTGACAGATAAAATCAAGGCCTACAGTCTTCAGGATCAGGGTCTTGATACAGTCGAGGCAAATGAGGCCTTGGGCCACAAGCCGGATCTTAGGGATTATGGAATTGGTGCACAAATTTTGGTGGATTTAGGATTAGAAAATATCCGATTGCTTACGAATAATCCCCGTAAGATTGTAGGTATAGAAGGTTATGGTCTTAAGGTAGTTGAGCGGGTTCCTTTAGAAATCGAACCCAATCCTTTTAATTACCAATACCTTAAAACTAAAAAAGAAAAACTCGGGCATCAAATTAAAATATAAAGAAGGAGGCGAGAAAATGACAAAAACAGTGGAAGGCAATCTAATTGCCAAAGGTAAGAAGTTTGGTATCATTGCTTCACGCTTCAATGATTTCATTACCAAAGAGTTAGTTTCTGGTTCTATTGATACGCTGGTCAGGCACGGCGCTGAAGATAAAGATCTCTTGGTTGTTTGGGTTCCGGGTGCGTTCGAGATTCCTTTGATTGCGCAACGATTGGCTAAAACCAAGTCATATGATGCTATAATTTGTTTAGGCACAGTGATTCGTGGTTCCACCCCGCATTTTGAGTATATTGCCTCAGAAGTAGCCAAAGGGATAGCCAAGGTTTCCCAGGATACCGGCCTACCGGTAATCTTTGGTATTATTACTGCGGATACTATTGAACAGGCAGTGGAACGCGCAGGGGCAAAAGAGGGTAATAAGGGGCGCGATGCTGCGCTTTCTGCGATTGAAATGGCAAATCTGTTAACTCGATTGAAATAATAATCTAATCTCGCCTCATAAAATACGCAAAAATTATGTTCCATCCCCTTTCGGGGACGTCGCGCTGGCTCCAGCAATTTTTGCGTATTCGGCGGGATAAATTCGCCCCGCCTCTTGTCCCGCAAGATGCGGGACGGCGAGGCTCATTTATGCGTAAACGCACACTCGCACGTGAATTCGCCTTACAAATTCTCTATCAAATAGATATCACCCGCGATAATTACGATACTGCTCTAGCTAATTTTTGGCAGGTACGTATTGAAGAGCATATTGAGGAGAGCGTAAAGGATTTTACCGGAGAGCTCGTTAAAGGCGTCGCGCAAAATCGAGAGGCAATTGATAACAAGATTGTCCTATATGCCACTAATTGGCAACTTAAACGTATGGCAGTGGTAGATAGAAATATACTACGGATGAGTTGCTTTGAGCTCATGTTTTGCCGCGATATCCCTCCCAAAGTCTCTATAAATGAGGCGGTAGAGCTTGCCAAGAGGTATTCGGGTATGGAAGCGGGTAAATTTGTTAATGCTATCTCGGATAAGATAAAACAAGAGATGGAGAAGTGAATCCCGCCTTTCCCAAGAAAACCGTAATTAATAATACTAGGAAGAGCAGGGTTATGAATTAGAAAGGAAGGGCGGGGTGAAACTTGCTGACCTGCATTTACACACGATATTTTCCGATGGTACATATACTCCCCAAGAACTGATAGAAGAAGCAAAGCGAGTAGGTTTGTCCTGTATCGCTATAGTTGATCATGATACCGTTTCTGGGATCGAGCCTGTTTTAGAAGCTGCAAGATCAGAAGGCGTGGAGGTGTTGCCCGGCATAGAAATGACTGTTGAATATGATGGTTTAGAAATACACATCTTAGGTTACTTCATTGATTATAAAAATAAAGACCTGATTGAAAAATTGTGTGACTTAAAGAAAAACCGTATTGAACGTATCTATAAAATAGTAGATAAACTAAAAGATATGGGTATAAGATTAGAAGCCGAAGCTATTTTTGATATTGCCAAACAAGGCACGGTAGGTAGGTTACATGTTGCCCGGGCAATGGTCAAGGGAGGGTTGGTAAATTCCACTTCTGAAGCATTTGGAAAATACATTGGCGATAAATGTCCTGCTTACGTCTTAGGCTTTAAATTATCGCCTTATGAGGCGATAAAATTAATCAAGGATGTAGGCGGCATACCGGTTTTGGCGCATCCTTATAGCCTTAGTCGAAATGAATTAATACCTAAGTTTATCGAATATGGTATTATGGGTCTGGAGGTATATTATCCGGAACACACGCGAACGAAGATTAATTCTTATTTGGCTTTAGCCAAGAAATATAATTTGTTAGTTACGGGCGGTTCAGATTGTCACGGTAGTGCTAAGCCTGAGGTTAAAATAGGTTCGGTGAAAATACCTTACAGGTTAGTAGAAAAATTAAAGGAAGCTAAAGATAAGTTCTGATGAATCCCGCGCCTTTTTACTACATAGTTTATCCCGACGCCACAAAACCCCGCCTATGGCGAGGATGAAGGCGGGTCGGGATTACGTCCTACAAGGAACCCCGGGTTTTAACCCAGGTGGGACTCCATTTTTCGTAGTAGAAAGGTGCGAAATAAATATTTAAAAGGTGCGGGATGAAGAGAAATCACGAATATTTTATGAATTTAGCGATGAACTTGGCCTTAAAGGCAAAAGGCAGAACTTCGCCTAATCCAATAGTAGGCGCTTTAGTGGTAAAAAATGGCCGGATTGTAGGTACGGGATATCATGAAAAGGCAGGTTTACCCCATGCAGAAATTATTGCCTTAGATGAAGCAGCAGCAAAGGCAAAAGGAGCCATTCTTTATGTAACCTTAGAGCCCTGCACACATTTTGGTAAGACCCCGCCTTGCGTGGATAGGATAATTAAAAGCAGAGTAAAAGAAGTCATTGTGGGTATGGTTGACCCTAATCCGCTCAATAACGGCAGGGGTATTAAAATACTTAGACAACACAAAATAAAAGTTCAAGTAGGATTTTTGGAAAATGAATTGAGCAGGATAAACGAGGCCTTCATAAAATATATTACCAAAAGAATGCCCCTTGTTACTGTTAAGGTAGCGCAGTCTTTAGATGGTAAGATTGCGACTTATACCTGTGATTCAAAATGGATAACTTCGGATAAATCGCGTGCCTTTAGCCATCGCTTGCGTCAAAACTATGATGCGATAATGGTGGGGGTTAATACTATATTAAGAGACAATCCAAAATTAGATGTCTGGTTTTCCAAAAGACAGCCGATAAAAATTGTGGTAGATAGCCAGTTAAGTATTCATGAATGCGCAAATATATTTTCTAAAAATAGCCAAGTAATAATCGTTACCTTACCCAGTCTACCGGGTCAGGAGACAGAGAATAGAAAGATATTGAGTGAAAAAGCAAAGATTTTAGAGGTAAGGGAAAAAGCAGGCCAGATAAATCTTAAGGATGCAATGAAGAAATTGGCGCAACTTGAAATAACCAGCATCTTGGTTGAAGGGGGAGGCACGTTGATTGGTTCGCTATTCGATGAAGGGATTGTAGATAAGGTGTTATTTTTCATTAGCCCAAAGATTATTGGAGGAAAAGAGGCAATTAGTTCAGTGATGGGCAAAGGTGTTGTGCGTATAGATAAGGCGGTTAAACTCAAAGAGGTAAAATTAAAACGCATAGGAGAAGATTTTTTGATAGAGGGATATATTAAATGAAGACACAACTTACGGAATAAAATGACGTAAGTTGTATGTCTGAATTAATCCCCCACCCAGATACATAGTAGCGTTTTCCGTAGTAACTGGGTGTGGGGATAAGTTCGTGCATACAATTTATGTTCACTATCGTTCCATAAATTGTGCACTCACTTATGTTTACCGGGATAATTGAAGAACTGGGACAGATAGAGAGTATTTCCAGAAGAGGAAAAGTTGTTTTGCTCACAGTTAAAGCGAATAAGATATTAGCTGATACAAAAATAGGCGATAGTATCTCTGTAAATGGTGCCTGCCTAACGGTAATAAAAAAAGATACTGATGCTTTAAGTTTTGAGGTTATGTCTGAAACTCTTAAGATTACCAATTTAGGTGCCTTGAGAATTTCTGATAAAGTAAATCTTGAGCGTAGTTTAAAAATAGGAGATAGATTATCCGGACACTTTGTTACCGGCCATATTGACTGCATAGGCATTATCCGTAAGAAAAAGTATATAAATAATAATCTATGTTTTGAGATTGCCATTCCCGCAGAGTTTATAAGATATTGTATCCCCAAGGGTTCTATTGCCGTTGATGGCATAAGTCTAACTTTAGTTAATGCCAGGTCAAATAACTTTACAGTCTATATTATTCCCCATACCCTTAAAAATACTACCTTGGGTTTTAAGGGTCCTTCAGATAAGGTCAATATTGAATTAGATATCCTCACCAAAAGACCCTGAATTATTAAGTATCAAATCGTTGCTAACCTAGCAAATTTTTGTTATACTAATATGATATAATATGTACAGATTATTCATCGGCACAAGTGGTTGGAATTATGCACATTGGTCGGAAGGCGTGTTTTACCCGCCCGGCTTAAGTCAAAATAAGTGGCTTCAGTATTACACGGATTTTTTTAACTCTGTAGAATTAAATGTTACCTTTTATCGTTTAGTGCAAAAGAAAACCTTTCAGAATTGGTATAAAAGGACGCCTCGAGATTTTTATTTTGTGGCCAAGGGTTCAAGATTTATTACCCATATAAAAAAAATAAAGGCAGTAAAAGAACCCTTAAGTTTATTTATAGAAAGTGCTATAAATCTTAAAGAAAAGTTAGCCGCGATTTTGTGGCAATTACCCCCGAGCCTAAAAAAAGATTTAAAGCGCTTAGAAACATTTCTTAAGTTACTTAAAAAGACAAAGATTCGCCAGGTATTTGAATTCCGCAACGAGAGTTGGTTTGATAAAGAAACTTACGCATTGCTTAAGGAATATAATACCTGTTTATGCATTGCCCATTCCAACCGTTTTCCTTGCGTAAAAGAAGTTACTGCAGATTTTCTTTACTTAAGGTTTCACGGCGGTGAATCGCTTTATAGTTCTAATTATCCTGACAAAGAATTAAAGGAATGGGCAGATTTTGTTAAGGGAACAAAAAAAGATATCTTTGTGTTTTTTAACAACGACGCCTACGGATACGCTGTTAAAGATGCGCTGAGATTCAGGGAATTATTAAAAAGATAACGGGAAGTGGTTATCCTCCTTCGCTTTTCAATAAGTATTAGATGGTAAGACTTCCTCCTTCGCCTTTTAACTAGAAATAGCTGGTAAGGCTTCGGAGGGCTTTGTCGGAGGATTTTTGAGCACAAATATGCACCGAAGGTGCATTTAGCGAAATCCCGTAAGCACACAGTTGTAATATAAGAGGCGTGCGAAACGGGACGCCACGGAGGCAAAAAGATTAACGGGGCGTGGCTCAGTTTGGCTAGAGCGCTTGGTTCGGGACCAAGAGGCCGACAGTTCAAATCTGTCCGCCCCGATTCGCTAAGTAGAAGGTCGACAGTTTCAGAATCAAGGGATGTTTCCTCGGGTGCTAGGTTTGATAATTGTAAGTGATTGTAAATAAATATATTAAAACAATGGTTCTTGGGTATCCCTCTTGGAACGTCCCTAACGACCAACGATCTAACGATGAAAGTTTCGGCGGGCAGAAGCGAATAGGGTAATAACTCCTTAAATGGGGTAATGAATAGGGTAATATTGAGCAGAGAATACCCGTTGGAATCGAGGGACCATGACAAAAAAAAGAACTCGTTAAGAAAGTTGCAAAAGGAAAAAAATTATCACCCTAAGAGGTAGCTATAAAAAAACAGATTCACGCATATTATACGGGCAGGGTTCAGGGCGTAGGCTTTCGCTATACCACCGAAGATATTGCCCGGGATATAGGAGTTTGTGGTTGGGCGAAGAATCTTCGCGATGGAAGAGTTGAGGTAGTGGCTGAGGCAGAGGAAGATGTCTTAAAAGATTTTTTGGCGAGAATTAACCAATATTTTTCTCGGTACATTAGCGACATAGATGTAGAATGGCGGCAAGCCGAGGGTGAGTTCAGTAGTTTTGGGATAGAGTTTTAATGACGACACAACTTATGGAGCGGTAGCGTCCGCCACAAGTATTGGCGGACATTATCGTTCCGTAAATTGTGCATTCACTTATGCGTTACGGAATTTTTGCGGACATCCATTCTAATTTAGAAGCACTTGATGCAGTTATTGAAGCTTACAAAAATGAGTCTATAGATAAATACCTTTGCGTGGGTGATGTAGTAGGATATGCTGCCAATCCCAAGGAATGTATTGAAAAGATAAAGGCACTTTATTCGATTGCAGTGGCCGGTAATCACGACTGGGCAAGCGCCAATTTATTTTCCGTTGATTATTTTAATTCCGTAGCCAGCGAGGCGATATTTTGGACAAAACGAAACTTAGATGACCAGGGTAGATATTTCTTAGAGTCATTAAAGCTTATCTATAAAAATGAAGATTTGACTTTAGTGCATGGCACCTTAGATAACCCCCAAGATTTTAATTATATGAGCGATGGTTATGTTGCTTGGGAGACGTTTAAGTTATTAGAAACAGATATTTGTTTTGTGGGACATTCACATGTAGCCGGAATATTTATTAAAGATAAGGATAACCATATACATTACCGCGAGCACGATTTCATTGATATTAAACAGGAATTTAAATATATTATAAACGTAGGTAGCGTTGGGCAGCCCCGCGATGGTAATCCGAAAGCTACGTATTGCCTATACGATACCGATAAAAAAGAAGTACAAATTAAAAGAGTAGGATATGATATACAAACAACGAGAAAAAAAATTATTCATGCTGGCCTGCCGCAATTCTTGGGTGATAGGCTTATTGTAGGAAAATAGCTATGGCCTTAGAGATAAAGAAAAAAATAGAAGATCTAAGACAGAAAATTCGGCATCACGATTATCTATACTATGTTCTTTCTCAGTCTGAAATATCGGATAAAGAATATGACGAATTGATGCGCCAACTTAAGGATTTAGAAGATAAATATCCGGAACTTAAAACGGATAACTCTCCTACCGTGCGGTTAAGCGGTGGTATTTTAGAAGGATTTAAAACAGTAAGACATATTCAAAAGATGCTTTCTTTGGATAATACCTATTCCTTTCAAGGATTAAAAGATTGGGATGAGCGGGTGCATAAAGGATTAGGGAGCGAAAGAGTTGAGTATGTGGCAGAGCTTAAGATAGATGGCGTAAGTGCAAATCTCACTTACAAGAAGGGAAGGTTATCTATCGGTGCAACTCGAGGCGATGGTGAAACTGGTGAGGATGTAACCCAAAACATAAAAACAATCCGCGCTATCCCTTTGATTTTGTTGGGTAAAAATACACCTGATTTTATTGAGATCCGCGGAGAGGTTTATATGGAAAGAAGGGATTTTGAGGGCTTAAATAAAGAAAGAGAAAAGAGCGGGGAGGTATTATTTGCCAATCCGCGTAATGCTGCCGCAGGTTCTTTGAAACTTTTGGATACAAGCATTGCGGTTGAGAGAAGGCTTAGTTTCTTTGTCCACTCTCTGGGTGAATATAAAGGACTCGATATTCTTAGTCACTGGGAATTCTTAGAGAAATTAAAGACCTGGGGTGTGCGCATTAATCCCAATACTAAACTTTGTAAGAACTTAGATGAGGTAATTGCCTATTGTAAAATTTGGCAAGAGAAAAGAGAAAAATTAACCTATGATATCGACGGTATGGTAATTAAAGTAAATAACCTAGCCCAACAAAAGAAATTAGGTTTTACACTTAAAAGTCCGCGCTGGGCAGTGGCTTACAAGTTTCCTGCGCGACAAGCAACCACCGTGCTTAAAAATATCTCCGTTCAGGTTGGCAGGACCGGAGTAATTACGCCTGTAGCTGAGTTAGAACCCGTAGAATGCGCTGGCGTGGTAATCAGCCGAGCCACCTTGCATAATTTTGATGAAATAAAGCGGTTAGGTGTAAAGATCGGTGACCGTATAGTTTTGGAACGCGCCGGAGAGGTAATCCCGAAGATAGTTAAAGTTGTAGAGTCAGTGCGTACCGGCAAAGAAAAAGAATTTAGGATTCCCAAGGATTGTCCGGTTTGCGGCTCAGAGATCGCCAAAGAAAAAGAAGAAGAGGTTGCTTACCGTTGCATAAATCCCTTGTGCCCTGCACAACTTGAGCGTGGCTTAATGCATTTTGCCTCAAGAGGGGCAATGGATATTGAAGGGATGGGTGAGGCAGCAGTAGAACAATTAGTCACAAAGAGTTTAGTAAAGGATTTTGCCGATATTTACTTCTTAAAAAAAGATGACCTTTTAAAATTAGAGTTATTTAAGGATAAGAAGTCAGAGAATCTTTTGGGGGCGATAGAAAAAAGTAAACAAAAGCCTCTATCTCGCCTTATATATGGTTTAGGTATCAGACACGTAGGAGAGAAGGCAGCCTATGTGTTAGCGCAGAAGTTTAGAACTCTGGGGCATCTTATGGAAGCAAAAGAAGACGATTTTGATGCCATATATGAAGTAGGGCAGGTGATGTCTGAGTCGATGGTTAAGTTTTTTAAACAGAATAGCACCCAACGGTTGATTAAGAAATTAAAAGATGCGGGTTTAAATTTACAGGAAAAGGTAACGCCTGTAAAGAAATCGCCATTGACAGGAAAAACAGTTGTATTTACCGGAGAACTTAAGGATTATAGCCGTAATCTTGCAGAAGGTCTAGTGCGTCAATTTGGCGGTAATGCCTCTTCGAGCGTAAGTAAGAATACTGACTTGGTAGTGGCGGGTGAGAATCCGGGTTCAAAATATAATCAGGCAAAGAAATTAGGTATAAAAATTATTAATGAAAAGGAATTCTCCCGTTTAATATCTTTTCTGTAGCAGGCGGGATCCCGCCTTAGATAATTAAGGTTATTGAGGCGGGAAAGGAGATGATTAAATGAGGTTCAAGGTTCAAGGTTCAAGGTTCAAGGTTATAATTTTGATTTGTGGTCTATGCACTTTGGTTCTAGGCCTAGTAGGCTGCGAGGCCTTTGTGCGCAAATTTACCCGTAAACCCCAAAAGGAAAATTTACCCAAAGAAGAGATGGTCTTCGCGCCCGAGGAATATAAAGGGCCTCAGATGACCAAGGAAGAACTCTACCGCCAATACTTCTTATTCTGGAAATCCTGGCATGATGAACTCATTAATTCATTATCTGGGGGCGCAAACCACAAGAAGCAGATTAGCTGCGCAACCGAGGCGATAAAGAACCTGGTTAATCTGAGAACACTCTTAAATGAAGAAAAACAAAAAAAATTAGATATTTATATTGGTCAATTAAACGACCTAAAAGAATTAATTACCAAAGACGTATATGGTAATAATATTGCGGGTAATCGTCAAAATGCAGAGCGGATAAAAAGAAATATCCTAAAAGATTTTTCTTATAAAAAAATAAGCAAGGACATAAGTTAATGATAATAGAAACTATTGTCGTAGGTCCATTTGAGGTTAACTGTTATATAATTGCCTCAGAGAATGATTCGCAAGCAATAATCATTGACCCCGGTGAAGAAGAAGATAAAATAAAGCAGGTTTTAAGTAAATACAAACTAAAACCAGCCTTTATTATTAACACCCATGGCCATATTGACCATATAGGTTGCGATGATAAATTTGGTGTTCCGGTCTATATACATCATCAAGACTTAAGACTATTAAGGGATCCCAGGCTTAACTTATCCAGCCTTCTTACGTCTTCTTTTAGCGTGAAATCAGAGATTCGTACCCTAGAGGATAAAGAAAATGTTGAATTAGGGCAGATACAATTAGAAGTAATGCATGTGCCGGGGCATACTCCGGGCGGGATTGCTTTATTGATGAAGAAACCCCAAAATAATATTTTATTTACCGGGGATACCTTATTTTATCAAGGTATAGGTAGAACTGATTTTCCTGGGGCAGACGAGCGGCTGCTTATAAAATCTATAAAAGAAAAGTTGCTTAATTTATCCGATGATACAGTTATCTATCCTGGCCATGGCCCGTCTTCTACAATAGGAGAAGAAAAGAGGAAAAACCCATTCCTGGTTTAATATGCACGAACTCATTGATGTCTTTTTAAATTATTTATCCGTTGAGCGCGGTCTATCCCGCAACACCATTGTTTCTTATCAAGGAGACCTTAATTATTACATAGATTTCCTTAAGGCACGCGCCATGGATGCTTTATCTAAGACCACAAAAAATGATATAATTAATTTTATGCTTTATCAGAAGGATAAAGGCCTAGCCGCAAATTCCATTGCCCGACGCTTAGCCGCCATCAAGGCATTCTATAGATTTTTAGTGAGAGAAAGGATTTTAAAGATCAACCCTGCTAGTTTAATCGACTCACCTAAGTTATGGAAAAAAATTCCCGAGACACTTTCTCTAAATGAGGTAGATGCCTTACTTGGTCAGCCAAATATACGGGATAAGCAAGGCGTAAGAGATAAGGCGATTTTAGAGACCTTTTATGCTACGGGTATGCGTGTATCTGAGGTGGTAAACTTAAAATTAGATAATGTCAATTTAGATATCGGATTCCTGCGTTGTATTGGTAAGGGTAATAAAGAAAGGGTTATACCTGTAGGTAAGAAAGCCGTAGCTAGCCTTAAGCGATACCTAGAGGTAAGCCGGCCACAACTATTAAAGAAAAAAGAATCTGAATTTTTATTTTTAAGCCGCTTTGGTAAAAAGATATCTCGGCAGTCCCTTTGGAAGCTCATCAAAAAATATGCTAAGACTGCAAGGATTAAAAAACCCATGAGGCCGCACATTCTAAGGCACTCTTTTGCTACGCATTTATTAGAAAGAGGAGCGGATCTACGTTCGGTTCAGGAGATGTTGGGGCACTCCGATATTTCTACTACTCAGATTTATACACATATAAATAAAGAGAGGCTCAAGACTATACATCGGATGTTTCATCCTAGGCCATAAGCCTCCCATTGCACCGCGTAGGTATACAAGGGTTACGGCAATGAAAAATTATTTAGATAACCTGCAAAAAGAAATCAAAGACTTAATATGTCTGGCAAGAGAAATTGCCTCTAAAAATAATACACCTGTTTATTTAGTGGGTGGATGCGTGCGGGATTTAATTTTGGGGGTTAAGAATTTAGATTTAGATATTGTGGTAGAAGGCGATGGTATAGAATTTGGCGAGGATCTTGCCAGTACGCTAAAAGCTAAACTTATTCGACATAGAAGATTTGGGACAGCTACGGTTGTGCTGCGGCATAACTTAAAGATTGATCCTTCGACTACGCTTAAGGACAGAGCCCTGAGCGAACGAAGTGAGTCGAATGGGCGTAGTCGAACCATTGACATCGCTACTGCAAGGCGCGAAACCTATCCTCAACCTGCGAGTCTACCAGTAGTTACTCCTGGGACATTAAGGGATGATTTAGCCAGGCGCGACTTTACCGTAAATGCAATGGCGATTAGTATAACTGAAAAAGATTTTGGCAAGCTTATCGATTTCTTTAGCGGAAATAGCGACCTGCGCCATAAAAAAATACGCGTACTGCATAATTTAAGCTTTATTGACGACCCCACGCGCATGCTCAGGGCAATCCGCTTTGAAAAAAGATATAACTTTGAGATTGAATCAAGGACGCTCCATTATCTAAAAGAAGCAGTTCGGCTGAAGATGTTAGAGAAAGTCGAGCCGCAAAGGTTACGCGATGAGCTAATTTTAGTTTTAAAAGAAGAACAGCCATTAAAACAGATAAAACGTATACAGAAATTAATTGGGTTTGGTTTTGTAAATCCGCATTTACGCATCTTGAAAAATACTTATAAGTTATTAAATGCGATTAGAAACCAGATCGGTTGGTTTGAGAAGATTTATGCCCGGCGTAGGCAGATAGATACCTGGCTGATTTATTTTATGGGGTTAATATATTCGCTTAATATCAATGAGGTTAAGGCTGCCTGTAAGAAGTTTGTCTTTCGTAAAGGAGAAGAAAAGAGAATATTGAATTGTAGAAAGGTTAGCTCAAGGGTTATGCGGCAGTTAAGCCGGGATAAAATTAAACCCTCTAAAATTTTTGATTTGCTAGAACCCTTAAGCTATGAATTAATTCTTTTGCTAAAAGCAAAATCTAAAAATGTATATGTCCAAGAGCATATTGAAGATTTTTTTGAAATTTATAATGGTATGCGTATTCAAACCTGCGGAGATGATTTACATAGATTAGGGATTCGGCCCGGGCCACAGTATCAAAAAATTTTTCTTCGGGTTTTAAAGGCCAAACTCAATGGTTTAGTGGAAACAAAAGAAGAAGAACTGGCGTTGATAAATAAAATGATTTAGATGGAATGACCATTGGCATATTGAAATTAGTTTTGTTTATACAGGATAGCAATTCCCTGAAAGAAAAAAGAATGGTTCTGCATAGCTTGAAGGCACGACTGCGTAATAGCTTTAATGTCGCGGTTACCCAGATAGACGACGAGGACAAATGGCAAAAGACTACCTTGGCAGTGGTAGGCGTAGAAAGGGATAGAAAAAATATGAACCGTATTTTATCAGACACAGTTAATTTTATTGAAAATTTTAACCGTATCAATTTAATTGATTATGAAATGGAGTTAATCTAAGTGAGGGCATAAGTTATGGAGTCATCTATTAGAGGCAGGCGACATAACTTATATGCCCGAACTTACCCCCCACCCAGTCAGCATAAAAAGATGGCTACGGTTTTCTGGGTGGGGGGTTAATTCGCAGACGCCCTACGGGCTACAACTTACGTCGCTTCTAAATGTAAGTTAATGTTCCGTAAGTTGTCTGCTCATTAAAAATGTCAAGACAAGAGAGGGTTGCACAGGTAATAAAAAAAGAGGTGAGCATTATCATACACGATGAATTAAAAGACCCGCGTTTAGGGTTTGTTACAGTTACCCGGGCAGAAGTGACTGCCGATTTAAGACAGGCAAAGATTTTTTTCAGTGTCTTAGGGGAAGAGCAAGATTATAAGAAGACAAAGGAGGCGTTAGATTCAGCATTAGGGTTTATCCGTCGGTTGATTGCCCAGAGAATCAGGTTGAGACTTGCCCCGGAGATTATTTTTAAAGAAGATAGGTCTAGTGAATACAGCATCAGAATACAACAAGTATTGGAAGAAATAAAAGGGTTAAATGAGCCCCATCCTTCCACTGAGGCAGGAGTGGGAGTAAAAATAAGAAAGGAAAAGCGCAGTGAGCCTAAAAAAAGTCGTCGAATGTATAAGAAGAAATAGGTATTTTTTAATCACTTCACATACAAACCTTGAAGGCGATGCCTTGGGTTCAGAATTAGCCTTTTATCAAATCTTAAAGAAACTAGGAAAATTCGCCACGATTATCAATGAGGATGAGCTACCCTATGGTTATGAATTCTTTTCTGGAAGAGAAAGAATAAAAAAATTCAAGCCGAACCTCAAGGGTATAAGGTTTGATTGTTTTGTCGTTTTGGATTGCTCTGATTTAAGACGCACAGGCGAAGTATATAGGATGAATACGGCAAATAAGCCCATTCTTAACATTGACCACCATATAAGTAACGAAAAATTTGGTAACATAAACTGGGTAGAGCCAAAAGCCTCCTCTTGTTCGGAGATGGTTTATAGACTTTATAAAAAGTTACGGCTTCCCTTAGATAGAAATACCGCTATTTTTTTATATACCGGCCTACTTACTGACACAGGATCATTTCGTTATTCTAATACAAACAGTTTTACTCATAAAGCAGTGTCAGACCTTCTTAAATACAATCTCAATATAACCCGGATTTATAAGAGCATATATGAGAATATGCTCTTTCTTGATATGAAATTATTAATCCGGATTTTACCGGGAATAAGGCGCCAGGCCCAAGGTAGAATTATCTGGTTTCAGCTCAAAAAGAATATGCTGAAAAATAAAAAGCTTTCCTTTGATTTAACCGACCATGTCTTAAGTTTTGGTCGGGCGATAAAAGATGTAGAAGCTGTAGTTTTGTTTAAAGAAAATTTGGGCGTAAAGGATGAAATCAGGGTGAACTTCAGGTCTCAAGGAAAAGTTGACGTAAATAAGATTGCCCAATTCTTTGGCGGCGGCGGCCATAAAACCGCCAGCGGCGCCACTATTCATGGCAAAATCGACCAAGTAAGGAAAAGGGTTTTAGCCAAGATACGAGAGGCAGTTAACAAATTATAAATTTTTTTGCGGGTCCTGACAAATTTGCTGCGCAAATTTGAGTTTTCCCCTGCTTTTAGGGTGTATGCTTGTTAAATTTTCCTCGCACACACCCGCTCGCGGGGACCCCTTCAAAGCCTGCGCGAAACCAAACCAAGCCACCCGCAAAAATAGACAAACTTTTTAATAAGAAAACCTACGACTTGCGACTGGGGTACTGAAGCGTTGGGGAATCTGGGCACTGGAGACAATGGGTGAGCTGGTGTCTTGCGACCGAAGGGAGTCCCGAGTGACTATTAGTTATAAAGGGGACGGTTCTATTTTTACTTCAGAACCGATGAACGTGCGAGACGTTTTAAGATAAGCTAAAATATTCAAGATTGTCGCAACATTTTTGATTTAAATAAATTACAAAATGATGGACACAAATAATCCTAACGCAGGCAAGCGTCTATACATTGTTACCTACGGCTGGCCGAACGTTACAGTGGCTAGGGATGGCATTGGAGCTGTTAAAGAGGATAAATGCTTTGGAATGAAGGGGTTAGGGGAAAATAGGCTAAAATTCAAAATTCCATTGAATGTTGTATAATGTGAAATAATGTTGAGTAATGTGAAGGAGAAATAAAGAATAAGAAAAATACATAAACAGTAAATCTAGATAATATTTAGGAGAGAATAAGGAAAATGAGAAGAGTCTTACAATTTATCCTGCCCATTTTGATTATAGTTTCCATCGTTTTTACAGTATTTGGCGTAATACAGGGCCGCTTTGAAGAAAAAAGATTAATGGATGATCTTCAGAGAAAAGCCAAAGCCGTTGCTGAAAGCGTGGAATTATCTTCAAGGCATATTTTATTAAATAACGATTTAAAGAGCGCTAGCCGTTTAGTTGAGACTTTTCAAAGAAGAGAAAGAATGCAGGGTGGCGTTATTTATGATAAAGAAGGCAATATTTTAGCTATTACCGAAAGAATTTCTGATTGGGGCCAGAAAGACAAACCTTATCTTAAGGAAATATTGTCTAATAAGACTACACGGGGAGCTCTGGAAAAGTTCATGGAATATTCAGTGTATAGTTATATCTTGCCTGTTACAGATGATGATAACAATATATTGGGAGCAGTGGAAGTTGTATATGATACTTCGTATGTTTTTACAACATTAGCTGAGTCTTGGAGACGAATAAGCATGTCCCTAGTTATTCTGATGATGTTAATAGTGGTAACCATGCTTTTAATCCAGAGGCAGATATTTACCCTGCCTGTCAAGCGGCTCACCGAGTGGTTTCATTATTTTCAGAAAGGCGATACTGATTTGCCTCATCCTATTAAAGAAAAGGGAGAACTTGGGAAACTTGCCAGTGAAGTTGAGCAGGTAGCTTTGAGTCTTCGTATTGCACGCCGGACAGTTTCTGATGAGGCATTAGCACGGTTGCAGAAAGAAGAAGTATGGACAGAATCTAAGCTACGGGATCTTGTTCGTGCCAAACTAGGGGATAACGCATTATTTGTGGTTTCGAACCGAGAGCCATATATGCACGTCATCGATGAACCAACGGGGGCAGTTAGATGTATAAGACCAGCAAGCGGTGTTGTTACCGCTATTCATCCGATTCTTTGCGCCTGCGGAGGAATGTGGATTGCTCATGGAGCAGGTAATGCCGACAGAAAATTTGTAAATTCAAAAGATAAACTCGGAGTACCGCCTGATGATAATCGGTATATCCTTAAACGTATATGGCTTAGCAAAGAAGAGGAAGACGGTTATTACTACGGTTTTGCCAATGAGGGATTATGGCCCCTTTGTCATAATACTCACACCCGGCCTCTTTTTAGAGAAGCCGATTGGGACCTCTATAAAAAGGTAAATCAGAAATTTGCTGATAGTATACTGGAAGAATTGCCTGCAAAGAACCCGTTCGTGTTTATTCAGGATTATCATTTCACGTTATTAGGCAGAATGATTAAAGAAAAGCGTCCGGATGCCACGATCGCTTTATTTTGGCATATTCCATGGCCTACTCCGGAATCGTTTTCAATATGCCCTTACCAGAAGGATATTTTGGACGGAATGCTGGGGTGCGATTTGATTGGATTCCACGTGCAGAGCCATTGTAACAATTTTTTGGACACAGCAAACCGGCTTCTTGAGTCGAGGGTAGATACTGAAAAATTCAGCGTTGTCCGGTTGAATAAGGAGACTTTCATCCGAGCTTTTCCCATTAGCGTTGACGGATACATGAATAAGGAGATTGAAGCGCTAGATTTGAACACGCAGATTGCGAAAATTAAAAAGGAATTTGAATTAGACGATAAGATTATCGGCGTTGGAGTGGATAGGATCGATTATACCAAGGGTATTATTGAAAAAATCTTGGCCATAGATAGGTTTTTAGAAAAATACCCGCACTATAAGAATAAATTTGTTTTTATTCAATTGGCTGCTCCGAGCCGAACTCATATCAAGCGCTATCATGAGTTAATAGCAGAAATCGACGAGTTGGTTGAAAAGAAAAACTGGAAACATATGGATGGGAATTGGAAGCCGATTATTTATCTTAAGAAGCATTTTTCTGCCGATGAAATCGTTCCTTTTTACAAAATGGCTGATTTTTGTTTGGTTAGTTCCTTGCATGACGGAATGAACCTTGTCGCCAAAGAATATATAGCGGCAAAGAAAGATTTATCCGGCGTGCTTATTTTAAGTCAGTTTACAGGCGCCTCTCGAGAATTGACTGATGCGATTCAGTTCAATCCTTATGCAATTGAGGAGTTCGCCAATGCCATAAAGGTATCTATTGAAATGCCAGCAGACGAGAAGCGAAAACGGATGGAAAACATGCGAAAGATTATTTCTGAAAACAATATTTACCGTTGGGCTGGCAATATAATGACAGAGTTAACATCATTGAAAAAGAGTTAGATCTATGAACTGATATGGAATACTTATTTAATGTATGGGATGGCGTAGAAAAGAAGATAGACAAAAATAATTTGTTTATTTTCTTGGACTTTGACGGGACATTAACGCCGATTGTTTCGACGCCTGAGAAGGCTGTTTTGCCTGAATCGACCAAGAAGCTGTTAAAAAAAATGGCGGAGGATCCCAAGATAAGATTGGCTTTTATAAGCGGTAGACAGCTTGAGGATATAAAGAGTAAGATAGGAATAAAAAACGCCATTTATTCCGGGAACCACGGATTACAGTTAGAAGGGCCTAAAATTAAGTTCGAACCTTTGATTTCGCCTCGATACCAGATGATTATTGAGCGGATTAAGAATAAATTAGGGCAGAAGATTTCTCGTATCCAAGGCGCTTTTGTAGAAGATAAGGGGCTTACTTTAGGTCTGCATTATCGGTTAGCAAAGAAGAAGGATATCCCTGTTTTAAAGAAGATTTTTCAAGAGACGGTCATATTGTATCTTGTGAGAAATAATATAAAGGTCAGATCGGGCAAGATGGTGATTGAAGTAAGGCCGCCGGTAGAATGGGATAAAGGCAAGGTTGTTTTATGGCTATTAGCAAGAAGCCTTTTTGCGTCAAAAGGCGAAGGTATTTTACCCGTTTATATAGGTGATGATGTAACTGATGAAGATGCCTTCCGTGCTATAAAAAACAAAGGACTGACTATATTCGTCGGCAAACCGAAAAAATCTCATGCGCAGTATTATTTAAAAGACCATAATGAAGTCCAAGATTTTTTGGAGAGGATTTTAGAAAGATACAATGGCAGAATTAATAAGAGCAAAAGAACCATTTAGATTTCATACGAGGTTGCATCTTTCGGAATTAACCGGGTTGAGGGCTACAACTTTAGGTCAGTTATTGGGTCTTATCAAGAATGTCCCCGGATCGTGCATTTATCATCATACGCATAAATTTTTGCAACAACATCAATATTTTTCGCCCGAGCCTCCGAACGACTTTGCTTATTGGGTGAGCGAAGTCCTTAGCGAGGATGAATTGGGCGAGAGACTCGCAAGCATCGATACCGTGCAATACACCACGATACGTCATCTCAGAGAGAAAATCATTGCCACCATTGAGGATTATTTAAAAGATAACAAATTGGCTAACCTGAAATTTGCACGGACAGGCGAAGAATTTCACTTTATTAAGTCTGTGAGTTTTGTGCTTCCCACCCATTATCTTGCCTATGATTTAAAAGAATTTGCGGAAATCCTTGGTAAGATAACCATTGACTCCATATATTTTCATGTTTTCGAAGCACGACTCAGGCTGGAGCGAGCAAATAATGATTTTTCGAACTGGCTTGAGCATTCTCTTGGAGATAAAGAGCTGGCGGATATATTCGCACGGCTTGATCCTTATACGCAGACTTTGGAAGGGTTAAGAAAGTCATTAATACAGATAGTACAAGACAGGATAAAGGCGTGATATGGTGCGGTTAGACGAATACGTATCTATTGTTGGGCAATCGGTTATTGACGACTTGCGGCTTCTTTCAGATAAGCTGAAGGGGAAGGTTGTTCAGCATATTAATTCTACTGCTGTCGGAGGAGGTGTAGCGGAAATTTTAAACCGCATGGTGCCTTTGTTGAAAGAATTAGGAGTGGACGCACGGTGGGATGTTATTAAAGGCGGCGAGCAATTTTTTGAGGTTACCAAAAAATTTCATAATGCGTTGCACGGCAGATCCGAAGAAATTACGCAACACGATTTTGATATTTTTATGGAAACAAGTTCCAAGAATATTGAAGAAGTGAATATCTGCGGAGATATCGTGTTTGTGCATGATCCGCAGCCGATTGCGCTTGTAAAAAAGCAGACTAATAACAAGTGGCTTTGGCGCTGTCATATTGATGTATCAAATCCCAATCAAAAAGTATGGAATTTCTTGATGGATTTTATTATTCGTTATGATTCTATGGTTTTTTCTGCCCCGACTTTTTCCCGGAAGCTACCTGTCAGGCAGTTTCTGATAGCGCCGTCTATTGATCCTTTGAGCGATAAAAATAAAGAATTGTCGCAAGGCGATATTGATGTGGTCTTAAAAAAATACTCAATACCTAAAGACAAACCGATTATTACGCAAATTTCCCGGTTTGACCGTTTAAAAGACCCGCTCGGAGTTATCGAATCCTATCAGAAGGTTAGACGTTATATTGATTGTCGATTAATTCTTGCCGGCGGAACTGCCGTCGATGACCCAGAAGGCATACAGGTTCTTGCTGAGGTTCAAGAAAAAGCCAAGCACGATAAGAATATACACATTCTTCTTTTGCCGCAGAATGATTTGGAGGTCAACGCACTGCAGAGGGCATCTACCATTATAATGCAGAAGTCCTTAAAAGAAGGATTTGGATTAACGGTTGCCGAGGCGCTCTGGAAATCAAAACCTGTAGTTGCCTCAAACGTTGGGGGAATTCCTTTACAGATAAAACATAAATATTCAGGTTTGCTTTGTCATTCAGTTGATGGCGCCGCTTTTGCGCTTAAACAGATGCTTAATAGTCCGGAATATGCGAAAAAACTTGGCGAAAACGGTCGTGAGCATATACGAAATAATTTTCTGCTTACGCGCCACTTAAGAGATTATCTGTTGTTATTCCTTTCATTGTACCATTCAGAAGACGTAGTATATCTATAGGGAGCAGTATATTTTAAAATAATCAAACAAATGGAGGTGTCTATGAACGGTTTTAAAAAAGGATCTGGTTCTTTATGATAAAGACGGTAAGGTAGTCAAGGTTTATCCCTATGGCAGCGAAGAGCAGCAAAGATATGAGAAGGTTTTGGAAATATTATTTGAAGCAGACAGACGATCTTTAGAAAAACTCATAGAGGGAAGAAGGCATAAAGAGCAAGTAATAGACAGCCAGATAAAAGAATATGATAAAAAAGTTTTCAATAAATGCACTAAGCGGTCAGCAAAAAGATACAATATGACTCAGACGGCAAGAATTTTAGGAGTACATCGAGAAACATTATATTACTGGATTAAGAAGAGTTGGATTAAACCGAAACGAGACTATAGGAATTATCCGGTTTTTACAGTTTTAGACATCGAG
>Ga0315274_10002781_pt1 | contig 26109 bp, 25 predicted proteins | sample YL17G02_20_MG_FD_203700 | JGI IMG/M metagenome (GOLD analysis project Ga0315274, IMG submission 203700) | Sediment microbial communities from Yellowstone Lake, YNP, Wyoming, USA - YL17G02_20 | ecosystem: Environmental > Aquatic > Freshwater > Lake > Sediment | place: USA: Wyoming | collected...
GCGGAGAGTTTTTTGGTCTATTTGGCATCATGGAGAAGTTCTCTGCCATCATCGGCCCATTGCTGTTCGGGCTGGCAGGCGCTACCTTTGGCAGCAGCCGCCCGGCCGTGCTCAGCCTGATCGTGCTTTTTATCGTGGGTGGGTACGTACTGACACGCGTGAATGTGGAAAAAGGGCGAAAAGTAGCACAGGAATAAAATTCGCTGGCTGTATATGTCCTCTCGCTATCTCTCTAAAGCCGCCTTGTGCGGTGAACCCTCCTATATCTGGCGAGCCGGACAGGCCCGCCGCTTGACAATGATCCTCGACGCTGCCGGAGACCGATTGAATGAGCGCGTGCTGGAAAACGGCTGTGGGGTAGGGATGTACGTTGAACACCTGGCCCCCCACTGCGCCGCAATTACCGGTCTGGAATACGATTTCGAGCGGGCCGAAGCAGCCCGCCGCCTCTCAGAGCAGATTATCAACGCCGCTGGGGAGAATTTGCCTTTCGCGGAGGGTGCTTTCAGCCTGATCGTCAGCCACGAAGTGCTCGAACATGTGCAGGATGACGCGCTTGCCCTTCGTGAAATGGTGCGTGTGCTGCGGTCTGGCGGGCGTATCGCCCTTTTCGTGCCCAACCGAGGTTATCCGTTCGAGACCCACGGTGTGTTCTGGCGCGGGCAATACCGCTTCGGCAACATCCCATTGGTCAACTGGCTGCCGCGCCGATGGCGAGACAGGCTGGCACCCCATGTGCGGGTATACAACGCCCAGGATCTAAAACAGCTGTTTAACGGTCTGCCAGTGCGCTTCATACAGCGGACTGTCATTTATGGTGCGTACGACAATCTCATCATTCGTTTTGGTGCAGCGGGCAGGGCACTGCGAGCCGTGCTACAATGGACCGAACGAACGCCGCTGCGGGTCTTCGGTTTGTCACATTTCTGGGTGGCTGAGAAATTATCGGAGTGATGTTAGAGGATGCTACGTTTCTACTCGTTCAGGATGATCTTTGATCCAATCACGCAGTGCACCGCAAATTTGTTCCACATCCCCCAAATCATCCGCACATACTTTGTACAACTCATCTAAAGAAACCTCGTGATAGAAATGTACCAGGCGGTTGCGATAACCAGCCAGGATTTCCATCAAAGCTGCGTCTTTTTCCACGAGAATGTTGTGTTCACGCAGACGAGTAGCGATCTCTTTATATTCGCTGACACCCACGCCGAAACCTTTGGCCAGGATGTGCCGCCCTACATCAAAAAGCGCCTCCAGGCTGCGACGCAAACAAGATTCCGCTGTCCAGGCATTTCGGCGATCGGCGAAGAAAGCCCGGCGATCGTTCAGCGGTAGCGAACGAATATCTTGCAAGAGATCATTCACGGTTTTGAGACGGTCCACTACCACACGCCGTGAAATCATGCCTGGGGTCATACTGTTTCTCCTAAGATCAACGCCTGTCGTTCGCGCTCCAAGGGGGCCAGGTCGCCTGCCCGCCGTAAAATATAGAGATCGTATTCATCCGCTTCGTATTCGTCACGAGTGTATAACCGTTCCCCTCGTATGATCTCAACTGCCAGGAAAGGATCAGCTTCTTGCAAAACAACCAGATCGATCCGCCCACAGCCCATCAAGGCCTCCAAAGCCAGCGCCAGACATACTTTATCCTTGACAGACCAGATAGTTCCAGACGCAGCCCGGACTCCCACATCCACATCTGCATGGCCGCGTAAATCCCCCAGGAGACCATCCAGCCATTTTCTGGCCTCTTGTACGCGACTGCCAAATACGTACAGAGCGGATACATTGTATTGCTGGCAGAGCTGCTTCAGGGTTTGTAGATGGTCAGACGTCACGCAGTAATTTTACTCCATCTTTTTCCGAAAATCGTAGATTCCGTCGCGAACCGTCCATCGCCGGGCACAGGCCGGGCAGGCTAGGGCCTCAGATCCCTCGGCAGGCAGGGTGTGCCCGCACTCCGGGCAGGCGAAAAACCCGCTGCCTGCCGGGGCGGGGCTTTGACCGGCTGTGCGGGCGCGCACGAACACGCTGGGAGAAAGCTGCCACCAGTTGCCCGTGAACTGCAAAGCCGAATCCATCGCCACCAGTAGTTTGAGTGGGATCAGCCGCTTGAACAATCCCATACGAAAGTGGGAAACCGTCAACTGCCGCTCGATGGTGAAGCCGCTTTCCGCCAGCCATTTCCGCACGGCCTTCGGATGAAAATCAAAGTTCAGGGTTGTAAACTCGACCGGTTCAAGCGTGAAGGGACTCCAGGTCTGGCGGCGTCCCAGGTACCGCAAGATAGCCTTGAGATTGTGTTTGTTCGCAAATTCCAGGATGAAGGGTGCACCGGGCTGTAATACCTGGCGAATCTGATGCAAGGCGAGGGGAGCATTGGCCATGTGGTGCAGGGTGCGGATCATGGTAGCCGCATCGAACAGGCCCGGGACGAACGGCAGCCGGTATATATCCGCAGCTACGTACATATACCGTTCGCTGCGTCCCAGCCGGGCTTGAGCTTGTTCCAACTGCGTGTGGGAATAGTCGAGTAAGACGACGCGCTCAAATCCACGATACCGAGGCGTGTTTCGCCCGGCGCCAGCCCCCAACTCGAGAAGCAGCTTGCCGGATGAAGGAAGCAGGCGCTGGAGAGCCACCCCCTCAGATTGATCTTCATAAGCCCGCCCGCCCCGATCCCAGAAGCTGGCCTGATAGTCAGAATCCGTGTAATCGCAAACAGGCGGGCGATCATCGCTCATGAGGAGGATCCCAAGCCGGCTTTGTCCCATTCATAACCACGGCCTACGCCGCGGTAACAAAATCCCAGGCTGTCCATCTCTTTTGCATCATAGATATTGCGCCCGTCAAAGATCACCGGATGGCGCATTGACCTGTAAATGCGGTTCAAGTCGAGTTGTTTGAACTCATTCCATTCGGTGATGACCATCAGGGCATCGCAGCCTTCAGCCAGTGCATAAGGATCACGCGCCATCTCCACATTCGGGAGAACAGTGCGGGCAATATCCATGGCCACCGGGTCATAGGCACGCACAGTTGCACCATATGCCAGGAGCTTTTGGGCCAGGGTGACCGCTGGGGCATCACGCATATCATCGGTATTGGGTTTAAAGGACAACCCAAGCAGACCGACGATCTTACCGCGAAACTCGCCGACCATTTCTTGCAGATGTAATATGGCCATGCGGCGACGGTCATCGTTGATATCCATAACTGCGCGCAGCAGCTGGGGGTGGCGGCCTTTTTCAGCTGCCATGTAGGCCAGGGCTTTAACATCTTTCGGGAAACATGAACCTCCATAACCAAGCCCGGCATCCAGCATCTGCCGGCCGATGCGGGAATCATACCCCATACCGGCGGCAACTTCTTTCACGTCCGCGCCGAGGGCTTCACAGATGTTGGCGATCTCGTTAATAAAAGATATTTTCGTCGCCAGGAAGGCGTTGGAGGCGTATTTTATCATTTCTGCGGTGCGCAGGTCGGTGATCATAATGGGAGCGCGCAGGGGCAGGTGCAGTTGGGCGACCTTTTCAGCGGCGTCGCGGTCCAGGGAGCCAAGGATCGTGCGGTGAGGCTGCATGAAATCACTAATTGCTGCACCTTCGCGTAAAAATTCGGGACAGGAGACGACCGAGAAAGGGATGGGCTGAGGTTGGTGACGCCGGATAATATCGGCCACCCAGTCGCCCGTGCCAACCGGTACGGTGGATTTATTGACGATGATTATGGGAATAGTCATTGACTGGGCAACTGATATAGCGGATGCTTCAACGTAGCGCAAATCAGCCTCGCCATCCACACCTGAGGGAGTGCCGACGGCGATGAAGGCGAACTCGGTGCCTTGCAGACCCTCCGCATAAGAAGTAGTAAAAGTCAGGCGATGCGTCCGCACATTGCGTTCGACAATCTCTTTCAACCCGGGTTCATAGATGGGCATAATGCCATTATTCAACCCGTTGATGCGTTCTTCGTTAATATCCAGGGCGATAACGCGATTGCCCAGGTCAGCGAAACAGGCCGCCGTAACCAGGCCGACGTAACCAACCCCAACAACACAGATTTGTTTCATAAGAGTACCTCCGGGAGGGATTTAGAAAAAAAATAAATCAATAAGATAGCAGCTTGCTGGTGGGCTGATCTTACCATATCTGGCGAAGGTCAGAAAACAAGGTTGCAGTGGCGCAAATGCGCCACTGCAACCTTGTAAAATTAACCTACTTTCGAGGCTTACTCTAGCTTCCCGATTAATAACGCTTTCTTCACCTCGCCGATCGCCCGCGTCACCTCGATCTCGCGCGGGCAGGCGATCGTGCAATTGAAGATTGTGTGGCAGCGATACACACCGAACTGCTCACTCAAGATCGCCAACCGTTCCTCGGCGGCGCGGTCGCGGCTGTCGAAGACAAACCGGTGGGCATTTACGATGGCGGCTGGGCCCAAATATTTATCATTAGCCCAAAACGATGGGCATGAGGTGGTGCAGCAAGCGCACAGAATGCACTTTGTGGTGTCATCGAAACGCTCACGCTCCTCAGGCGATTGTAACCGCTCCGTCCGCGGCGCCGGCTCATCGTTGACAAAGTACGGTAACACGGTACGGAAGTGCTCGAAAAACGGTTCCATATCCACAATCAAATCTTTGATCACCTTCAGCCCAAGGATAGGCTCGATGGTGATCTTCGATCCCAGGTCGCGTACCAACACTTTGCATGCCAGGTAGTTGCGCCCGTTGATCCGCATCGCATCGGAGCCACAGATGCCATGAGCGCACGATCGCCGGAACGACAACGTGCCATCATAATAGCCCTTCACGTATTCGAGAAGATCCAACACGCGGTCAGTGGCCTCACCTTCGACCTTGTACGTTTTATAGCGCGGCCGTTTATCGGTTTCGGGATTGAAGCGGAAGATTTTGAGGGTGATTTGCATGGCTTTTCTCGGGGCTTAATACACCCGCTCCTTCGGTTGGTATTTCGTCAGCACTACCGGCTTGTAGCTAATCTTAATCTCGCCTTCCTTTACCCAGGTGAGGGTATGCTTCAGCCAGTTAACATCATCGCGCTTGGGATAATCGTCGCGGGCATGCGCACCGCGGCTTTCGGTGCGGTTGATCGCGCACACAGAGACTATCTCAGCCAGGTCAAGCAGGTTGCCAAACTCCCAGGTATTTAACAGGTTCGTATTGAAAACCTTACCGTGATCTTCCACGCGTACATTCTTGAAACGCTCCTTGAGCTCGCGCACTTTTTCCAGCGCCTGCTGCATGCCTGCACCAGTGCGGAAGATGCCCACATGATCGAACATCACACGCTTCATCTCGCGGGCGATATCCGATAAGCGTTCCTGGCCCTGGCTGGCGAATAACCGCTCAAACTGCTGCCGTGAAAATTCTGTCGGGTCTGCAGGCAGTGGCTGGAACGCTGCTCCTCGAACATATTCAGCCGCCCGCAGCCCGGCATGCTTACCAAAAGTGATCAGGTCAAGCAGCGAATTTGTACCCAGCCGGTTGGCGCCATGCACCGACACGCACGCCACTTCACCGGCCGCATAAAAGCCCGGCATTACTGTGTTTTCTGCATCCAGCACCACCTCGCCAAACTTGTTGGTGGGAATACCGCCCATGGTATAGTGGGCAGTCGGCTGCACGGGCATGGGCTGGGTAATCGGATCGACACCCAGGTATACGCGGCAGAAATCGGCGATATCGGGCAGCTTGGAGATGATTTCATCGGCAGTGACCACGTACGGGCTGCCATCCGGGCGCTTATGACCGTCGAGGACCGCGTATTTATTGACCGATTCAGGGCGCACATCCAGGTATAAGAAATTTTTTCCGCCAATCCCGCGCCCCTCCTGGATTTCTACATACATGGCACGGCTGACCACGTCCCGAGATGCCAGGTCTTTCACCTTGGGGGCATAACGCTCCATGAAGCGTTCCCCCTTGTCATTCAGGAGGATGCCTCCCTCACCGCGCACACCCTCGGTGATGAGAATCCCCAATTTGTAGATCCCAGTCGGGTGAAATTGGAAGAATTCCATATCCTCAAGTGGGAGTCCGCGACGCATTGTGATCGCCATCCCGTCGCCAGTGTAGGCATAAGCATTGGAAGTAACCTCCCAGATACGCCCATGCCCGCCGGTCGCAAAGATCACCGCTTTGGCGTGGAAAACATGCATCTCGCTGGTAGCCAGTTCAACGGCTACAACCCCCGCTACAGTCCCGTTGACCACGAGCAGGTCAATCACCTGGAATTCATCAAAGAAACGCACATGGTTTTTAATACACTGCTGGTACAGCGTTTGCAGGATCATATGCCCGGTGCGGTCGGCAGCGAAACACGCTCGCGGCACCGGCTTACCGGTGACATTATTCGTGTGCCCGCCAAAAGGACGCTGGTCAATTTTCCCCTCCGGCGTGCGTGAAAACGGCAGGCCGTAATGCTCTAATTCATAGACGGCGTCGACAGCTTCAGAGCACATAAACTCGATGGCGTCCTGGTCGCCCAGGTAGTCGGAACCCTTTACGGTATCGTAGGTGTGCCATTCTGGATGATCTTCCTCTATGTTACCCAGCGCCGCACCTACCCCTCCCTGGGCTGTACCGGTATGGGAGCGGGTGGGATACAGCTTGCTGAGCACGGCCACGTTGGCAGTTTTCGAGGCATACAGGGCTGCCATCAGCCCTGCACCGCCTGCCCCCACCACGATAATGTCAAACTGTTGTTTATTCATGATTCGTTCCTTAACGCCCACAGGATTAAGCTTTGATTGCTACATACACAGCCACGATCAACACGAATATCCATGCCAGGAAGATAAAACCCCGCCAGAACAAACGCTTCAGCGGCCCACCGATGTAATCTTCGCCTACCACGCGCAGCCCGTTGATCCCGTGGGTCACACCGAAGAACAGGACCAGCAACTGCATGATCTGCCATAGATCAGTCGTCCATTTATCAAAATCAAGGATCGTGTCTGCAGCCGCTTCGATGTGGTAGTGATTAGGGAAAAACATCCAGCGGAACGCCGTGATCATATCGATCTGGTTTCGCGCGCCATAAAAAAACGCCATCCCGATCCCAAACAGAGCCACCCCGATCAACGCCAAGCCAGACAGGCGGGTGAACAACCACATCATATATTCCAATGTCAAACCTCGCTGGGGAACCGTACGCACACGCATCGTTTGCCTCCTCCCCTATAACACTTTTTGAAGAGTGAAATACACGATAAAGCCATATGCCGGCAGGAAGATGCCCCATTCCAGCGAGATGGCTTCCCGTTGGTATTTCAGGAATTGGGGCCACAAGTCCATCAGGATGATCCGCAGCCCATTCAAGGCATGGAACATAACACAGAAGTAGATAAAAAGCTGGAAAGGCCAGGATTCGTAAATATCGTTGATTTTAACAACAAAATCACTCCCTGTGACCACAACATACGTGAAGAATGATGCCAGCACATGTAAACTGACAAAGATGATCATCCCTAATCCGCTGACGCGATGGAACAGCCACACCAGCATGGGACCTCCCCCGTGATACTGCATCCCTTTCAAACCGATGTTCTTCCCAAAAGCCATGTGAGTCTCCTCAGGCAAAAAGTGAACAGCTCAGAAACGGCGACCCTCTTATTATCACATCCGCCTTTCCTTGCGGAAAAGTGATAATACTCACCGTTTATTCGTTTCAGATGTCCTATGATCTTACCATTTTCTGCTCTAAAATTAGAACATGGATTTGTGCACATCTTCTCGGCTTGATATGGGTTACAGATGGGGAAAAGTTCGGCCTGTAATACGCTGAAACTCAGGAGGAAGCAACCATGCCCGGTTCTCAACATGAACTCAGCCGCAATGGTTTCGTAAAAGTCGTCGCAGCCATGGTTGGTGCCGCAATGGGAGCGATCATCGGCATCCCGGCTATAGGTTATCTGATCTCACCCGCCACGAAAGTTCAAAAATCCGACAGCTGGATCCCGCTTGGCCCGCTGGAGAAAATATCTCTCGGTGAACCAACCCTGTTCAGCTTCACGCGGACCAGGATCAACGGTTGGGAGAAGACGGTAAACAGCTACGGCGTTTACGTATGGCGGAAAAACGAGGATGAGGTAAAAGTGTTCTCGAATGTATGCACTCACCTGAGCTGCCGGGTGAAGTGGGAAGCAGAAAAAGAGGCTTACCTGTGTCCATGTCATGCGGCGAAATTCGATATTGAGGGGAATGTGCAAGATGGACCACCGCCCAAGCCATTGCTAATGTATGCAGAGAGTGAGGGGAATTTAAAAATCGAAGAAGGTACTCTCTTCATTCACTTTGTGGAAGGATAGCCATGTTTGCGAAAATCCTCTCCTGGCTAGACGAACGCCTTGGCCTGACGGCCATTTACAATACGGTTCTGGACCGAAAAGTTCCCAAGGTGAATTGGTGGTTTACACTCGGCAGCGCCAGCCTGTTCCTGTTCGCGATGCAGTGTGTGACGGGCATCATGCTCACCATGTATTACGTTCCCGATCCTGCGAAAGCCTACGACAGCATCCAATACATTATGAATGAAGTGGCTTTCGGCTGGTTGATCCGCGGCATGCACCACTGGGGGGCCACGCTCATGATCATCGTTGTATTCCTGCATATGCTGCGCACGTATTTTTATGCCGCTTACAAATACCCGCGTGAGCTGACCTGGCTCACCGGCGTGGTGCTGCTGCTGGCAACACTTGGCATGGGCTTTACCGGTTACCTGTTGCCCATGAATCAGCGCTCCTATTGGGCATCCAAAGTCGGAGCATCTATCGCAGGTACGGTCCCCGGCATAGGTCATTTCATCGAAAAAGTTGTACTCGGTGGGCCGGACATCAGTGCTGTCACGCTGGCTCGCTTTTTCTCGGTGCACATCTGGTGGCTGCCTGTAGTGATCGGAGCGATGATCGGCATTCACATGTACCTGGTGATCCGCATCGGGATTTCGATGATCCCGCACGAAGGGGATTGAGTGGGGAGGATCGAGACCATGGAAGAAAAGCACAAGCAAGAATACCTCGCAAAATACAAGCAGGCCAAGCAAAAAGGTGTCAAATTCTGGCCAGATATCATTTACAAAGATCTGGTCATCTCGGTTGCTCTGTTCCTGATTCTGATCGTGCTGGCGACCTTTGTGGGGGTTGCCAACGAGCCGAAGGCCGATCCAAGCGATAATTCCTATGTGCCTCGCCCCGAGTGGTATTTCCTGTTCCTGTTCCAGCTGTTGAAGTACTTCCCCGGCGCCTTGGAGTGGGTGGGCACGACCATCATCCCTGGGATTGCCGTTCTTGCCTTGCTCCTGCTGCCCTTCTACGATCGTAATCCTTACCGTCACTGGAAGAAACGTATCTTTGCGATCAGCGTCATGAGCGTGATCGTCCTCGGTATGATCGCACTGACCATCCTGGCGTCTGCCTCTACACCGCCACAGGCGGAAACCGGCACATTAGCCGTTACGCTTCCCGAGAAAATCTCGTCGGGAGGGGATCTATACTCCATTCAATGCGTAGAATGCCACGGCGCAGAGGGCGAGGGTGGTGAGGTGAAAGGTGTCGAGGGCATGGAGGGCAGGATCCTGGCCCCCATCAACAGCAAAGATGTTATGTACACCCGTACCGATGAAACGTTAGCTAATATCATCAGTTATGGACAGCCGGATTCTGGCATGCCCGGCTTCGGCAAGGCCTATAACGGTGAGCTATCCATCGCAGACATCGAAGCGATTGTGAATTTCATGCGCTATACCTGGGATGACCGCGCTGAGCTGCCCAAAGAAGCTCAGGGAGGGGCAATCCCCACCCTGGCCGCGGGCGAAGTACCCAACTATGAAAAACACATCCAGCTGATCGCTAAAAAGTACTGCGTCTCCTGCCACCGCTCCGGTAAGACCAATAACAACTACTGGATAGGAAGCTACGATGAGATCTTGACCAGCGGGGATAATGCCCCCAATATCATTCCCGGCGATCTGAACAGCAACTTGATCCGCATGCTCCACCGCGAAGAAATTGACGCCGGTGGGCCAATGCCCCCATCCAAAGCCCTCAAGCCGGAACTGATCACCATGTTCGAACTGTGGGTCCAGGCAGGCGCCCCCCTGACTGCTGCTGACGCCACAATTCCCATCGGACCCCAGGCCACGGAGCCAGGGGCTATGCTAACACCGACTGCAACCTCTGTGCCTGGAACGCCCCTGCCTCAACCCACCGGTATTCCTGTGCCTACTGCAGCCAAGACAGTTGTCCCGACGAATACCCCGCCGCCTGCGAAGCTTTCAGCCACTCAAGTTCCGATCCTTAACACGCCCACCGAACCGCCGGTGGGTCAAACGCCGACTCAAACGCCTCTACCTCCCACCCCAACCCCAACTCCAACGCCGACTCCTACACTCGAAGGCGGGACACCTTACCCATAACCAACCGCCTCACCCTGAGGTGTTTTAAAAATAAGGCTCTTCCGACTTTACCGGGAAAAGGTGCCGCATTTGGGGTGTGTGAGTGTACGAAGCACGCTCACACACCCCAAATGCGGGAATCCTTCACGCTAAACACGGAAGACCCAAAAATAAAGCTGTTGGTCGGTGTCTACCGACCAACAGCTTTATTTTTTAAGGTTTTTTCAGCCAGCGTAATAGGAAATACCTGACAGAAAAACGCCCAAAGCATCCGCGACTACCTGGGGACGTTCGAGCATGACCATATGACCGGCCTGTGGGACAACCACCAGTCGTCCAGATGGGATTGTATCCGCCAGGAATTGGCAATAACGTAAGGGCGTCATCCGGTCATCCGAACCACATAACACCAGCGTGGGCTGGCGGATTCTATTAATACGCCCGGTAGCATCGAAATCGTTGCATGCCAACAGGTCGCCTTGCATCACACTTTGCCGTGTCTCGTCCATACGCCGCACCACCAACTCAACCAGGTGAGCATCCGCGGAAGGGCTGAAAGCCAGGCGGCTGATGGCTTCATTCGCTTTCCGATACGTGGTTGAGCTGGCAGCATCCGTCAAGATATCTGGAGGAATGGGCAGGCGTGTACCCGTGGCGAACAAACCCAATGCCAGAACATTTTCGGGATATTGGAACGCCATTTCAAGCGCGATGGCTCCGCCCATCGAGTGTCCAATGAACGCTGCACGGTTCAAGCCTACTGCTCCAAGCCATTCCCATACGCAGCGCGCATATCCAGCGATCGACTGCTGGCCTCTACCTGGGGATTTTCCGTGCCCGGGTAAATCGAGAGCGAAGACACGCACCCCGGCCAGACGGCGCACTTCCGGAGGCCAGGATAAGTGGGTCCCCCCTGCCCCATGCAGCAGCACAATAGGGAGGGACTCGAACCCACTTCTTTGATAAAGATGGTAATACAGTTCAGAAACAACTGGCATGGGGGCTAACCCCCGCGACGGAGGCGATCCGCGGCTTCCTCATTCAGCGGGATAACCACGCGGATACAGGTACCTTTCCCCTCAGCAGAGTCGATACGCGGGATCCCATTCACCAACTCGGCACGCTCGCGTATATTAACCAATCCCAGGCTGCCACGTTTTTCATAGGTAGAGTCCACTGCTCCCACATCAAAACCTACCCCATCATCCTCTATCTCCAGCAATACCAAACTTTCTTCTAAAGATTTTAGACGTACCCAGATGTGAGCTGCCTGAGCATGCTTACGAGCGTTGTTCACAGCTTCTTCAGCTATGTAGAAAATAATTGCCTGCTTAGCCAGCTCAAGCTCAGGAATCACCTTCGCATCGGCGCTGACGATCACATTCTGATTGTATGTTTCGTGCATCTTCTCAGCCATGGCATCGAAAGCAGCTACCAATCCCTGTGATTCAAGCACCAACGGGCGCAGTGTGAACAACATATGGCGGATCTCTCCAGTAGTACGCCTTGCCAGGTCTTCAATTTTGAATAACTCGTCGGAGGCAGCTTTCACATCACGTTCAATCAAACGACGGGCAAAGTTAACCCGCATCGCAATAGCCGCTACGGATTGTGTTGGCCCATCATGCAAGTCGCGCGCTAACTTCTTACGCGCCTCCTCCTGAATCTCCATCATACGCTCTTTTTCCTGTTCAAGATCACGGTACAGCAGCGCATTTTGCATGGCTATCACAGCCTGATGAGCTACAATTCCTAATATTTCGCGTTGGGAAGGAGTGAAATAATTCGGATCTGGATGAGCATAGAGTAACACACCGTAATTATCCAACCCGTGACGTAGAGGAATGCAATAAACAATTTTACATGCCCGCAAAGCCACCATCCGACCAAGCTCAGGATCATGAGCGAGTTCTTTGGTGGCAATAGGCTTGCCCTCTTCGAAAGTTTGCCCGAGCAAGCCGCTTGTGCCCGGCAGCACGCTGCGCATGTCAGCGGGAGTAAATCTACGCGCGGCAGCCACGGTCAATTGAGCTTGTTGGCCCTCCATCGGAGGGGAATACAACAACACCGCGCTGACCAAATGCTCGGCGGGTGCTGCCGGAGTTCCCAGGGCGGTGGCGCTTAAATCCAGAGCCGTATCCATGACGCGCTGGTAATTCAGGGTGGCAGTCAGTGAAGATATCAGGTCATAAATAGTCTGCAGCCGCTCTCTCTCAGCATTGCTGGCGCGTTCTACTTCCCGGCGGGTAGTCTGCTGCAGCTTCTTGAGCCCTCTTTCACCTGAAACGCGACTGCTCACCGAACCGATGGCTATCCCCAGTAAGAGGGTTACCAATGCTACCAACGCGACAATAGTTATATCCACGGATGAAAGAGCCCAATTGAATGGCATATCCTTATGATAACCGAAAAAAGGCTGGATGAATAGTTATTAACGAAACCGTTAGCTCGATAATTTCTCCAGGATTAACGGGATTGCAGCCCGGACGGCACGCGCTCGATGGCTAAGTTTATTTTTCTCTTGCATGTCCAATTCCGCCATGGTGAGGCCTTTCTCCACCACGAAAAAAATCGGATCGTACCCGAAGCCGTTTTGACCGCGCTCCACAGGGATGATCTCGCCCGGACAGTTCCCCTCAGTGAAACCAACCCATCCGTCAGGAGTCGCCAGGGCAACGGTACAATGGAAACGCGCCCGCCATGGACGTGCATGTGCCTGTAAATACTGCAAGAGCAGCGCACGCCGGTCAGAATCCGTCGCCCCGGGCTTTGGCGAGAATCGCGCTGAGTGCAGCCCAGGAGCACCATCTAACGCGTCCACCTCCAAACCTGAATCATCGGAAAGTGAACACAAATTGGATGCTTGGGCAAACGCCAAAGCTTTACGGGCTGCATTCGCGGCGTAGGTTACACCATCCTCAACGACTTCAAGCTGCAACCGGATATCCTTGGGTGTCAGCAACCGGATTTCAAGGGCTTCCAGGATGGCCTGGATTTCCCGCAACTTTCCTATGTTATTAGTGGCTAGCAGTAAATTTTTCATACTATTTCTTTCACCTGCCTTTGAGTAGTACGTAAACACCAAATGTGGGATAAATATGGGTAAAAAGCGTATATATGCTGTACCTCAAGCTATGATTATTGCATCGAGTCAATAAAATTAGCAATCCTTGACGATTCATTCTAGGTATGTTAAAATCTGCCCATTCGGATAGCTTTTCTCTATCTGAACCACTCATGACCGTGTCCAACCCTCGTGCGCCTCTCCGGCTGAACGTCGGTTTCATTGTCCATCAGGGCATCGGGTACAGCCGGGAATTCGATTTTGATCTTCCAAAGCTCGCTTTACCGCCCGATCATGAGCTGCGGGATATGACGGGTACTGCGCGCATTACTCGCACCCCACAGGGTTTACTGTCGCTAGTTAAAATGCGCGCCACCCTATACACCGACTGTGCCCGCTGCCTGACCACTTTCCCTCAACCGCTGGATATTGATTTTACAGAACTATTTGCCTTTGCGCAAAGATTTGCGACCGAGTCGGGTTTAATTTTACCCGATGACGGTAACATTGACCTGGAACCTCTGGTACGTGAATATATGTTGCTAGAAGTCCCGCTCAATCCGCTGTGTAAGCCTGATTGTAATGGCCTCTGCCCTGTATGTGGCGGAAATCTCAATGAAGAGGTTTGCGATCACGATGCAGAGGTCTTTGTTCCGCGTCTGGCCGCTTTAAAAATATTATTGAAAAAGTAAGGCCTTCCGGATTTAACGTGAGGGATTCCCCCATTTGGGGTGTAAATGCGGCGCCTTTTCACGGCCAAGTCGGAAGAGCCAAAAGCTATTTAACCTCGTTCAATGGCCAATGCCAATCGATAAAGGAGGGTTGTGCATGGCATATCCGGCTCAGAACACACATTATAACGAGGGGATCAGCACTTTCTTCGATAAAGCTGATCCCCAGGGCTACCTCACGTCTGCTGAGATCGCTGAGAATTTCGCCTGGGATGAAGATGGCGACAGTCGTTTCGATGAATTCGTTATCGGATTGCAGCGCAAGGATGCGGCGATCAATGAGGATGAAACCCTCATCGAAAGATCCCATGCCTCGATCGAACTAGATCCCATTCTCGGGTTGGATTTCATCTCCTCGGATGATGTTGTTGGTCTTTATCTAAAAGAGATGTCTCGGGTGCCCCTGCTCAATGTTGAGGAGGAGGTACGTCTCGCCCAACGGATCGAACAGGGGAAATTGGCTAAATACGCCCTGATGAAACGAAAGGGACATGGTTCGATCAAAACCCGGCGCGAATTGGAAGCCCAATTGCAGGATGGATTGCTAGCCCGCGAGCATTTAATTAAGGCAAATACCCGGTTAGTCGTCAGTATCGCCAAGAAGTATATCGGGCGAAGTATGCCCTTTTTGGACTTGATCCAGGAAGGTAATCTGGGATTGATGAAAGCGGTTGAAAAATACGAATACCAGCGCGGTTTTCGTTTTTCCACCTATGCCACCTGGTGGATCCGCCAAACAATCACGCGCGCCATTGCCGATCAAGCCCGCACCATCCGGGTGCCCGTGCATATGACTGACCGCATCCGCAAAATGTACAAAATATTCCATGAGCTAGAACAGGCACTTGGGCGCCCTCCCTCCCACGACGAACTGTGTATGGAGATGAACCTGGAACCCGACAAGCTGCAGTGGATGCTTCAGGTATCCTGGATACCCTTGTCGCTGGATAGTCCGGTCGGTGATGATGACGAATCGGAATTTGGGATGTTCGTGGAAGATGAAATCACACCCATGCCATCCCAAGTCACATACGAGAACTTGCTGCGGGAAAAAATGAATGAAGTTCTCGGCACGCTCTCCCCTCGGGAGGCCCGCGTTTTGCGGCTGCGTTTTGGGTTGGATAATGGGCACCCATACACGCTTGAGGAAGTCGGACAAAAGTTTGGCCTGACTCGCGAGCGCATCCGCCAGATCGAAGGCCGAGCGCTGAGACGGTTACGCCATCCGTGCCGGGCGCGGCAGCTGCGCGAATACTTGTGATATATTTCTCGCCTTGTCTCTCCTATTTAGGGATGCTATAATTCCTGTCACCTGCCCCAGTAGCTCAAAGGATAGAGCAAGGCACTCCTAACGCCGAGGTTGTGGGTTCGACTCCCGCCTGGGGCACCAACCTAATTTGCTATGCAACTGCAATATTTGGGGCTTGCAAGATAACCAAAATGCCGTTATCATTGGGAATGATGAACGTCTGGGTGCCCCCCTCACCCAGGCGTTCATCATTTTAATACCCGAGTAATCTACCCCGATCTACCGGGTTGTAATTTCACGAAACGCTGGCGATCAAGGAGGGCTGGAGGTTGCCTGCGGGGTAACGGTATACGCGGGCGGGGGGTTGGGTGGAACACGGTTGACCGTGGGGGAGGGCAAGAACGTATGGGGTGCAGAAGGAGTGGTGCGCACTGAACCTGGGAATAAGGGGGTAACTCGCCGGGTAGCCGCGGGAGAGGGTGTGGAGATATGCCGCGGAGTGGTGATCACACCCATGTATTTCCATAACAAGATCCCAAGTAGGGTTAAGAGCGCTAGCAGAAGCAAGATCCCCAAACAACCGCGAACACGCTGATGACGGCGTTCTTTCTCTAAACGAAACTTTGACCTGAGCGGTTGGGTTAAATTATCATCAAGGGGCAATTCCAGGATGGTGATAGTAATATTATCGTGCCCGCCGCGCGAATTCGCCAGGTCGATTAAATAATCCAACGCCGCTTGTCGCCCGCGGCTTTGCAGTGCATTCAGAATTTCCTCTTTTGTCACCAGATCCGTCAGGCCGTCGCTGCACAGCACCAACTGGTCGCCGGGCAGCAGTCGCATTCCCTGGTTGGCCTCCGACTGCTCATCGGTTTCCTCATTTACCAAACGCAGGCGGAAGTCAGGAGCCATCGGATTCTGCGCACCCAGGTATCGGCGGATGACGTGGGCATTCGGATGCCCGACCGCCTGTTCGGGGGTCAGCGCGCCGAAATCGATCGCTTCTTGAATCCAGGTATGGTCCGTAGTGATTTGGCGGATAGTATCGGCACGCGTGAAATACAACCGTGAGTCTCCCAGGGAGGCTGTATACAGCCGGTATCCGATCACCCAGGCGCACACGCAAGTAGCCCCCATACCATGCTGAGCCAGATCACTGGTGGCTTGCTCGCGGATAGCCTGGCTAGCATTTAAGAATGCCTGTGTCAATATTGCCAACGGTTGTTTTCCATCGCTTTCCGCAACCGTCCGGCTGATCGTCTCCACAGCCATTTCAGCCGCCACCTCTCCCGCGCGGTGCCCGCCGATGCCATCACAAACGACAGCCAGCAGGGATGGCGTTTTTTCGTCCTGCCCAAGGCGATGAGCAGAGACGGCGAAGCGATCCTCGTTATTCTTCCCTTTCATACCCGGGTGAGTGGAGGCAGCAATATATAAGTGGGCTGAATGAACTGGGATCACACTTGCGACTCCGACTCAGTCGGTTGGGGCCGCACAACCGGCTTGCGTACGTGGGCTGGTTCCCGCAGCGTGAACCGAAAACCAATCCGTCCAATATGGATATAATCACCATTTTCCAGGATCGTTCCATCCTTTGACACCGGGGTGTAATTAACCCACGTTCCAGCTACCGAACCTGCATCGGCCAGTCGAAATACACTGTTTTCACGCTGCAGACGAGCGTGGAGCCCTTCCACGGAAACATCATCCAAAACGAATGTAGCCCGTACTGCATCACGGCCAAATGTAACCACGTTGGTGGTAATGGGGATAGGTGCAGCTGGAGAGGGTTCTTCGGCCTCAGAAAGAGGCACCAAAAAGGCTGGCGCCTTGGGAGCAGGCCGGCGTTGGTGTAATTGTAAATGACTTAACCAATTGGGGATGTGCTGGGCACTCGTTTCCTCTACCGTAAGGATTGCACCTGTGGCAGGCTTATGGGATGGGCCTCGACGAGCTGGGAGCTTACGCGCAACGGGTTGTGCATCTTGACCAACCCATCGCGGTCGAAGACGCCCACCTAATACTAGCAAGAGGATCGCCAATAGACCCGCTGAAAACACCACCAACCCTGCCAGGAGTGCATTTTGCCATGATAATAGGAGAGACAAAAAATTACGCCGCGGCTGCTGGATGGTGATATACACACCTGTTTCGATGCTGGTACCTGTCAATCCCAGGCTGTCGACAACCTCCACACGCAGCAAGTGTTTGCCGTTCTGGACGTATTGGCGTAAATCCCAGGTGAACTCTTCGAACGGTGGTGCCGTATTCTCCGCAACCAGAGCGCCATCCACGTACAACGCAGTGCGCGTGAGCGGGCGCGGGTAACCATCCATAAATTCAATCAGCACTTCGAATACCTGCGCGGCGGGTGCAAGATCTGGTTTTTGCTCTGCGCCGGAGATCAACTTTTGCCCGGTTTCAGCCTCCGGTTTCGCACGCACGATGCTCACCGGCAGCGAGACGAAGATCGGGTTGGGCGGTAAAACCTTCAGCTCGAAGCTGCATGGCGGTGTAGAGATTTGCAGGCTGGCGGTATTGACCTCAGCAACCAGCTGGTGGATACCGCTATCTGTGATTTTCGAGTCGTACAAGAGGGCATAAACATTACGCAGTGGGACAAGCAAATCTTCAAGATTAGGGATGGTCTCAGCGCCCGAAAAAGCGAAGAATTGCCCCCCAGTTTGGTTCGCCAGGTTTTGTAATTGGATAGCACCCTGAGAAATGAAAGTTTCTGGGGCTGCAACCAGCCAGATAAATACGCGGATGCCCCCCTGTTTCGCGCGAGCAGACAGATCTTGTAGATTAGCGATTGTCTCAGCATCCTGCGGAGAGGTGATAAATAGCACTGCGCGTCCCATCCCCGCTCGAGGAATATCGCCTCCAGCTACATCCAGCGCTCGTGCGAGCATATCCAGTGTGGGTTTGGCACTTTGTACGTCAGGCTGATACCCATTGAACGATGCAAACCAATCCTTAGAAGCCGAAAAATGCAACGCTTCAGGAGAACCCGCGGCGATCAAACTTAAATCGTCCGGTGGAGACTGTGCAGGGATTCCCGACCAGGTTCGTAGTGCTTCGACTACATAAGAGTAACGCGAATTGCCCAGGATATCTCGGATGGCAAACGACGGGCCCGGCGATACAGCTACAATAAGCTGAACTCCGGGATGTATTTCGTTCAATTCACTCACCGGGAGTTGGCGGTCATCCTCGCGAATACGCACGTCACCCACTTGCAAGCCGTGAACAAATCCGTTCGCATCCTGTACATCCAGGTAGGTGGTAATACGAGGGAACTTTTCGTGATTGGGCTGGGAGAGAATAGCGCTGGCAGGCGTTTGCGCATGAATTGGGCGAACCGCAAAAACGAGCAAGAACAATCCAAGCAACGCTGGCAGAAGCCAGCGAAACCGGTAACAGAGCGGCCACATGGTTAAATTGTAGCACAAAAAGTAGTTATAATCTCTGTATGCCTTCTCGAGAACGTTCGATACGTGTCGAAGCTGTAGTGCTGCGTCACATGGATTGGGGCGAAGCAGATCGCCTGCTCTGGCTTTTCACACGCGAGCTGGGAAAAGTGTGCGTGGTGGCAAAAGGAGTGCGCAAGCTGCACTCACGCAAGGCCGGCCATCTCGAGCCATTTACCCGCGTCGGTTTGCTGCTGGCGCGCGGACGAGAGATGATGATCGTTACCCAGGCTGACGCCATCAACACGTTCCCTTTATTACGCGAAGACTTGCTGCAGATGGGGTATGCCTCGTACGTGGTGGAATTGCTGGATCGTTTCACCTATGAGGAAGGTCAGAATATTCCGATGTACCACCTGTTAGCGGATACACTTACGCGCCTGTGCACCGAAACGGACTCAGCCCTGGCGATCCACTATTACGAAGTGAGGCTGCTCGATTTATTAGGTTTTCGACCGCAATTGTTCCACTGTACGCTGTGTAGAAACGAGATCCAGGCTGAAGATCAATATTTTTCCGCAGCGCAGGGAGGCGTACTCTGCCCCACGTGCGGGGTAAATGCGCCCGGTGTGCGCCCGATATCCCTGCAAGCTCTCAAATACATGCGACACTACCAGCGCAGCAGTTACGCAGAAGCAAAACGTGCCCGTCCCACCTCCTCGCATTACCGTGAGATAGAGATACTGCTCCAACATTACCTCACCTATTTACTGGAGCGCGGGCTGAATACGCCGGAGTTTCTGAGGCGGGTGAAGATGGATCGGCTCAATGAGGAGCAAGCCCAGGGATGACCCGGTAACAAACCGATCAGGAGAGTTGGGCTACCTCCGCCGGGTCGAATATCACCTCTTCCTTGCCGATCAACTTTTGCTGCACCTTGGCGACGATTAAATCCAAATGGGTCGAGTGGGCAACATAATCCAGATCATCAGCAGGGACGACAAGTACCGGGCAAAGGTTGAAATTGGCTATCCAGCTTTCGTACAGCTGGTTAAGTTGGGATAAGTATTCGGATGTGATCTGGCGTTCGTAATCGCGCCCGCGTTTACGAATACGATAAAGCAATGTATGCTCGGAGGCTCTCAGGTAGATGACCAGATCGGGGGGCGGTAGGAACTCGGTCAGCACATCGTACAATTCGCGGTAGGAACGGAAATCGCGCTCATCCATCAGCCCTTGGCGGTATAGATTACAGGCGAAGACTTCAGCATCTTCATATACACTGCGATCCTGGATAACCGAGGTGGGATGATCGAGCAATTGCCGGTGAGAATGCAATCTACGCGTGAGGAAGAATATCTGCGAGTGAAAAGACCAGACGCGCATGTCGCGGTAAAAATCTGCCAGGTAGGGGTTTTCGGCTACCGGCTCATAAAATGGCTGCCAGCCTAATTGATCACATAACATCGTGACCAGGGTGGATTTTCCCACCCCTATATTTCCAGCAATTGCGACGAATTTCTTCATCTCGCCCTTCCTTAAAATAATCCTGAAACACCCTAACTAATCGGGGACTAAAAATGCCACCGCCCGGCTTTTTTCATCATCCATCACCAGATCAAGGTGGCAGCCAGGGCGGAACGAGGCGACCTCGATCAAACGCAGGCTGTCAGCCAAATTAGCATATTCCGGCATCCAATCTGGCAAGCAATTGGGTGTATCGTAAAAAAAACCTCGATTAAACGACACGTCCACATCATCCAATGGGATTGCCAAAGGGTAAATATTGGCTTCCACTAAATCCTGGAAAAAGTGTGTACCAAATGATGGTTGGGAGGCAGCCATGCCGATGTTTGTCCCTGCCAATTCCACCAGGGCGCGGGTGTTATAAATGTCCCCGTAGGCAATGTGGACCCCCAGATCAGGATTGACGGTACCCCACCGCCCAGGACCGACGCAAATATATTTCTCGTCTTCAAGCAAATTATTCAATTGACTGATGGCATGTCCCAACTCGGCGCGCGCGGCAGGTGTGGGCAAGGCAAAGTACGTTTCAGGAGATACGAACAACACCCAATCAATATCGGCCACAAACCCTTGGGGTACAACCCCGCGTGTAGAAAAGATGATATCCTCAGGGTTGAGTCCCACCGGCATGCGTGCGTCATTGTCTTTCAGCTGGCTCTGAGGGCGGCATTGCAGCAAGCAAATTTCAACCTCGGGATGAAGGCCCTGCGGATCAACGATACGGATCGTAAATTCCGTGTCCACGGGGGAATGGTATTGCTTCTCCAGGGTTTGCAGCATTTCACGCAGCAGCCTGGCCATTGGGGTTCGGCGCAAGAGTTCCTGGAAGGTCAGGACCAGCCGTTCGGTGCCGCCTTCCAGCCGCGAGCTGCGTAACGTGGAGAGATAACCGCCTTCATCGACCTGCGCCAGGTAGCGTAAAGGCGGGTAACGCGTCGAGAGCACCTCATGCACGGGGAGAGTCTTGAATTGGTTATCATCCAGATCGATCAGGTCAACGAACTGCTGCGAGTAGCGCCGGGTCATTTCCGGAGAGGATTCGGGATGCAGCAGCGGGTGACTCAGGGCTACCAGATGGGGATAATCGTTGCCTACCCGGTCTACGGCTCGCGTGCCCAGCCCCCATACCAGCCGTACAAAGCCATCTTCCCGCCGGATCTGGGGAGACCAGCGGAACAAGTTCCGGCTGAAAGCCACCCCGGCGGCATCAGGCAGGTAATATTTCCCAAATTGCTGGCCCTGGACAACCTGAATCAAGATCGCCATCCGCTCATCGTAATCAAGCAGCCCCTTCGCACGCCGGTAGAGCAGGGCATCCGGGTTGAACATACTGGCATAAATACGGGAAATCGCCTGGGTGAGAGCGAGCAAGTTTTCGTCCAGCGCTCCCTGGTTAGGGCAGAAGTAACTTTCATACTTGCCGGCAAAAGAGGTGCCAAAGTTATCTTCGAGCAGGCTGGAAGAGCGTACAATGATGGGTCTGGGGCCGATCTGCCCCAACAGCCTGCGTAACTCTACACGGCTTTCAGGAGGGAACTGACCATTAAGAAAATCCTGCTGGATGTGGGGGTGTTCAGCCCGGATATGAGCCTCGGGCTTGTATTTTTGATCGTTCCAGTGGGCCAGGTTGTTAAATGACACGAAATCGTAGCTGATATCCGCACCCAGGTAATAAGATTCGGGAGTGCACAGATGCTGCCGGATTTCTTCTCCACCAATGTCATTGAGGATACAAGCCGCCAACAACATCCCGGCAGCTTTACCACCTATTTTTCCCTGCCCGATCTTGCGGCGGCGAATGTCACTCAGATCAGTAATCGAGAACCATTCCCTGGCAACATTAACGTAGGCCAATTGGTCACTGATCAAAGTGCGGATCAGCACAACTTTAACTTCCTGCAAACGCGCTTCGAATTGGGGACGTTTGTCGTGTGACAGCTTTTCGATGGCAGCCGCATGCTCGAACAACATCGGCTGTGGAGCCAGCTCGGGGTTGAAGGAGACTAACAGATCGTCGCCTTCCGCGCCTTGATCCATCAGGGTTTTACGAACAATTTGTTCGAAAAGATCGTACGGGAGATTGTAAGCGAAATAAAAATCTGTCAGGTGACCACGCACTCGATCCAGCCGGATGTTCCAAACATCGGCGGTTTCTTCCGCGAAGGGGTTATGAATAGCTTCACGGGCTTGCGAACGGATAGCTTTTTCCCGCGCCTCGGTTTCGAAAGCCTGAGGGGAAATCACGCCACGCTGGAACAATTCGGCGCGCATATGGGCGCGGATACTCGGAGCCAGGATGGGGTATTCTGCCAGGGCCAGGTAGATTCGCAGAATTTTATCGGGAGAGGTGGAGGGAAGAGTCATGAGGTTAAACGTTGGAACGTTGGCACGTTCAGAAATTCAAATCCAACGGGCCAACGTTCCAATCTGCAGCCGGGTTAGCTGCCCAGATGCATGGGCATGATTACATGCAGGAAATTGTCCTCGCCCACGGGCCGGAGGATACCGGGGCTGGTTTCCACTGTGGTTTCGAGGGCTACATTGGGAGTATTGATCACATCCAGAACTTCACGCAAGAAACGCACGTTAAAGGCAACTACCAGGCTGGGGCCTTCGATGCTGGCATCCACTTCTGTCTGGTTGAAACCGGTTTCTTCAGACTGCCCGGAGATTTCGACTTTACCCGGTTGCAACTCACCCCCTGGTACGATGTTGATGCGCGCAATGTGAGAGCCCTCACGGGCGAAGATCTCAGCCTGTTTGCAGGCCTTTAGAAATGCAGCGGTAGAGAGGACAGTGCGGGTACGATAAGACCGAGGGATGACTTGTTCAAGGTCTGGAAAGGTGCCTTCAATTAATTGAGAGGTAAGCTCGGAATCTTTCAAGCGGAAAATGACCTGTCCACGGCCAGACGGGAGCACCATGTTGAGGGTCTGATCTCCATCACCAGAGATGCGCGCCAACTCACTCAGCGCTCGGGCGGGTATGATGGCGTTGATCGGGCGCGTAACCGGATTGGATAACTCAGATCGCCGGATGGAGAGGCGAAATCCATCCGCGGCTGAGAGAGTCACCTTATTTCCAGTGACCGTAAGCTGCACACCCGTCAACACTGGACGGGCTTCATCGGTAGATGCGGCAAACGCAACCTGCTGGATCATATCTTTCAGATCGGCAACGTTGATCTGGATGCCGTTGGATAGATCAGGCACCGGCATGGGCGGGAATTCCTGAGCGTCGATGCCTTTGATATCGGTATTCGATGAACCGCAGCGTACGTTGAGGGTTTGGGTACGCACGTTTAGGAGTATATTGACGCGGTCATTCGGCAGGGTAGCGACCAGATCCGTAAAGGTGCGCGCCGGCACAGTGGTGGAGCCTTCTTCCTCGATTTTTGCGCCGATCCAGCAGGTGATACCCAATTCGAGGTTGGTGGCCGATAAGCGTAATCGACCCTCATCCGTGGCAACCAGCACATTCGCCAGCACGGGCAGGGTGCTGCGCGGTGAAACGGCACGGGATACGACACTCAGGCCACGCGCCAGGTTCTCTTGTAAGACAGATACTTTCATGGTTGCGGTCCTCTCCTCTTCTTCGATTCTCAGTTGAGTAGAGTATACAACGAGTAGGCCAAATTCGCCAGTAAATAGGGTTGCTCGTGGAGGATTTTCTTATTTCATCCCCCTGTGATTATTCGCCAGCATGCCAGGAAGCAACAAGATAATAACCTAACAAGGTCGCAAGCGACTTTTATTTGACGCATCCCGCGCTTGCAAGTATAATTTTCTTAACTTTGTCAGGTTACTGGGAAGCGGGAAAGTTTGCCTGCCCGCGGTGGGTAGGCCGTGGGGTGAAACATCCCACACCGTTACCAGCGCTTTGTCTGCCGAAATAATTGTTTGGTTTAGGTTCCTTATGGCATTAAAGGGCAATCTACGCGATTTCTCAGCTGCCCAGCTACTCAATTTGATCAATGTGGCCCAAAAGACGGGCACCCTGGTTGTGGAAGGACCCAGCGAGCAGGTGTTCGTCTCTTTCCGCGCCGGTAAACTCGCTTATGCACGTACAGGCCATGAAGATGGTAATTTGGCTTCGGTCCTGTACCGCACCAGCAAGCTAAACGCGGCTCAATACCGTGCCATCCGCGAGCGCACCGGGCACATGAGTGACAAAGAACTGGGCCTGCTGCTGATTAACTCGCGTTACATCTCACAGCAAGATATACTCAACAGCTTACAATCGTACTTTGTTGCGGTGATAAACCGTTTATTTACCTGGGTTGAAGGACTGTTCCGCTTCGAAAACGATCTGATGCCCCCGGATGGAAAAATCATGGTTCGGATGAACCTTGAGAACATCATCATCGAGGGATCGCGGAAATTACAGGAACGTGAACAGCTCCAGGATGAAATTCCCAGTTTGGATATGGCATTGAAATTCACAGAGCGCCCGGGGACCAATATCCGGAATGTAAATCTCAGTGTGGAAGAGTGGCGAGTAGTCTCATATATCAATCCTAAAAACTCCATCCGCCAGATTGCGGCCACAACTAAAATGAACGAATTGGAAATCCGCCGGATCATCTACAGCCTGCTGCAAGCTGGCCTGGTTGAACTGGTCCGGCCTGTAGGGGTAACGCCGCAGCCTAAACGGCTTCCATTGCCACAATCCAGCAAAGAAGAACAGACATCACTGATCAATCGCCTGATCCGTAAGATACGATCCATTTGATAAGGAAATTATTATGCAAACGGTAAAAATGGTGGTCACGGGCCCATTCAATGCGGGAAAGACTGAATTCATCCGCTCGATCAGCGAGATCGATGTCGTCTCAACTGAGCGTAGAATATCCAGTGATGCAGAGCGCGTCAAAGATACCACAACGGTCGCAATGGATTTTGGCCGTATCACGGTTGATAACGATCTGGTGCTCTATCTTTTCGGTACCCCCGGTCAACGCCGTTTCGACTTTATGTGGGAGATTCTGTCCGAGGGCATGTTGGGTTTTATCGTGATGGTGGATAGCACGCGCCCTGAGACATTCCGCGAAGCTCGCAGCATCCTGGAAACCTTTCGAGCGTATGCCCCTACCCCATACGTGGTAGCAGCAAACAAGCAGGACAAGAATGAAGCCTGGGATATGAAAGATATTCGCATCGCCCTGCGTCTGGATTCCAAAGTAAAGCTGCTCCCCTGCGTTGCTACAAACAAGGAGTCGGTCAAATCCACTCTCTTGGAATTGCTGTACAGCATTCTCGCTGAAATGGAATCAAAAGAGTAGGAAACGGATGCGAGTAAACCGATAAAACCCATGCGGACAAAGTCGCTGTGTCATCAATCACCACTGAACAAGGCATAGTACATTACGAAGTTTATGGGCGAGGCCGTCCGGTCATTTTATTACACGGCTACCTCGGCTCATGGGGCTTATGGCAAGAGACCATGGGCTATTTGAGTCGTTACTACCGGACTTATGCGCTGGATTTCTGGGGGTTCGGTGAATCGGACACCAAGCGCGATACCTACCTTGTACAAGACTTTGTCAGCATGGTAGATCAGTTTATGGAGCAGTTGGGAATTGTCCAGGCTCCATTAGTCGGTCATAGTATGGGTGGGACGGTAAGCCTGTCGGTTGCGATCCAAATCCCTCAACGGGTCCGGAAAGTAGTTGTTATTGGCTCGCCTATTGTGGGATCATCATTATCCA
>Ga0315274_10002783_pt1 | contig 26106 bp, 17 predicted proteins | sample YL17G02_20_MG_FD_203700 | JGI IMG/M metagenome (GOLD analysis project Ga0315274, IMG submission 203700) | Sediment microbial communities from Yellowstone Lake, YNP, Wyoming, USA - YL17G02_20 | ecosystem: Environmental > Aquatic > Freshwater > Lake > Sediment | place: USA: Wyoming | collected...
TCGCTCGACTGAATCCATTACTGGACTTACATCTGCGACCTATCAACCACGTAATCTACGTGGGGCCTTAAGCCCCGATCCCGAAGGATCGGGGGGGATATCTAGTCTTGAGGTGGGCTTGGCGCTTAGATGCTTTCAGCGCTTATCCCTTCCGAACACAGCTACCCAGCGTGTGCCTCTGGCGAGACAACTGGTGCACTGGAGGTTCGTCCGTTCCGGTCCTCTCGTACTGGGAACAGCTCCTCTCAAATATCCTACGCCCGCATCAGATAGGGACCGAACTGTCTCACGACGTTCTAAACCCAGCTCACGTACCGCTTTAATTGGCGAACAGCCAAACCCTTGGGACCTCCTTCAGCCCCAGGATGCGATGAGCCGACATCGAGGTGCCAAACCTCCTCGTCGATGTGAACTCTCGGAGGAGATAAGCCTGTTATCCCCGGAGTACCTTTTATCCGTTGAGCAATGGCGTTTCCACGCACAACCACTGGATCACTAAGTCCTGCTTTCGCATCTGCTCGACTTGTAGGTCTCGCAGTCAGGCTCCCTTATGCCTTTATACTCTACAGCTGATTACCATCCAGCTTGAGGGAACCTTTGAACGCCTCCGTTACCGTTTAGGAGGCGACCGCCCCAGTCAAACTACCCGCCTGACACTGTTCCCAACCCTGATTCAAGGGCTTAGGTTAGGATCTCGATAAGGCAAGGGTGGTATTTCAACGGTGGCTCCACCGACCCTAGCGGGCCAGCTTCAAAGCCTCCCACCTATGCTACACATGCAGTACCAAAACCCAATATCAGGTTATAGTAAAGGTTCACGGGGTCTTTCCGTCCCGATGCGGGTAAGCGGCATCTTCACCGCTACTACAGTTTCGCCGAGTCCCTCGTTGAGACAGCGCCCAAGTTGTTACACCATTCGTGCAGGTCGGAATTTACCCGACAAGGAATTTCGCTACCTTAGGACCGTTCTAATGTGTTGCTACCCAATTACTTGGGTGGTTAGGACATTTCTGCCCAACTCTCCATATCGCTATGGAGTACGGACTATATCATCCCATATGGGTCTAGCGTATAGTCTCTGAGGATTCTCCTTTAAAAAAGGAATCTTTCCTGCTGATTGTCCGCACCTGACACTTTGTTACGAAGAATTTTACCCGGTTTCCCGGGCGCGCCGCCTTTTCCTTCATGAACGAATCTCACATTCATTCATGCTTAGGTTTCACCTTTGCTCTATTGTCTGCTCGTCGGCTTTTAGCACTTTTGAGAAAAGTGTTAAAGCTGTGCAGAGCGCTATTGGGTCAATATGTTGCTCAAAGCACATCACCTGATCCTTTCTATCTTGAGGTGAAAATCGCCTTAAAACCTATTAACCCATTTCCTCGTAGTGCAGGATGCACCGGATTTTCCAGCATATAGCTAGATTTTATAACTACAGAGGTCCAATCTATAGTTACGGCCGCCGTTTACTGGGGCTTCAGTTCAAAGCCTCGCCTTCTCGATTGCTCAAAAAAGCTAACCTCTCCCTTTAACCTTCCAGCACCGGGCAGGTGTCAGTCCCTATACTTCGCCTTGAGAGGCTTAGCAGAGACATGTGTTTTTAGTAAACAGTCACCCAGGCCCCTTTACTGTGACCTCATTCTGCAGCCCGGAGCAAGTCCGGAACACATACTAGAGGCACCCCTTCTTCCGAAGTTACGGGGCTATTTTGCCTAGTTCCTTAACGAGGGTTCTCTCGAGCACCTTAGGATATTCTCCTCACCTACCTGTGTCGGTTTGCGGTACGGTCACCTGAAAAGCTTGCTTATGAGGTTTTTCTTGGCAACATGATTAAGACCAGTTTGCGTCCTTACGGACTCCCCATCACCTCTCGAGGTTAAATCTCGACGGATTTGCCTGTCGAGAACCTCTACCGGCTTAGACCGGGACGTCCAACACCCGGCTGGTCTTCACTTTTGCGTCACCCCCAAGCTCAAACGCCCTTCCGGTGGTAGGCGAATATTAACGCCTTTTCCATCACCTACGCCTTTCGGCCTCGGCTTAGGGACCGACTTACCCTGAGCGGATTAACCTTCCTCAGGAAACCTTAGGTTTACGGTGTGTCGATTTCTCGTCGACATTATCGCTACTCGTTCCGGCATAATCTCTTCCATCTCGTCGATCCCGCCTCGCGGCGGAACTTCAACCTATTATGGAATGCTCCCCTACCACTGAAACGGTTTTTGATCGAAGAAACTCAAAGCAAAAAGTCCGAAAACTATCTGCTCGAATTCTCCGAACCATCTCAGTCTATAGCTTCGGTGACAGGCTTAGTCCCGCGAATTATCGGCGCGGAGCCGCTAGAATAGTGAGCATTTACGCACTCTTTAAATGATGGCTGCTTCTAAGCCAACATCCTAGTTGTTTAAGCGATTCCACATCCTTTGTCACTTAGCCTGTACTTAGGGACCTTAGCTGATAGTCTGGGGTATTTCCCTTTTGCCAATGAAGCTTATCCCTCACTGACTGACTCCCGGAAAACAAGTGGACGGCATTCGGAGTTTGATTGGGGTTGGTAACCTTGTAGGGTCCCTTGCCCATTCAGTGCTCTACCTCCGTCACTCTCTTATCCGAGGCTAGTCCTAAAACTATTTCGGGGAGAACCAGCTATCTCCAGGTTTGATTAGCCTTTCACCCCTATGCACAGCTCATCCCCTCGCTTTTCAACGCAAGTGGGTTCGGACCTCCATCCAGTATTACCTGGATTTCATCCTGGCCATGCATAGATCACCTGGCTTCGGGTCTACTGCATGCTACCCTGGCCTTGCGGCCAATCGCCCGTTTCGGACTCGCTTTCGCTACGGCTACCCCAGTGTTTGGGTTAACCTGGGCAACACACAAGTAACTCGCCGGATCATTATTCAATAGGCACGCAGTCACCCCGAATCCAAACCCGAAAGTTCGGAATCGGAGCTCCCACAGCTTGTAAGCACATGGTTTCAGGTTCTATTTCACTCTCCGTCAGGAGTACTTTTCACCTTTCCCTCGCGGTACTGGTTCACTATCGGTCACAAGATAGTATTTAGCCTTACCCAGTGGTCTGGGCAGATTCACACAGGATTTCTCGTGTCCCGTGTTACTTGGGATTTCATACAGGGAGTCTGCACCTTTTCGCTTACTGGACTATCACCGTCTATGGTCGACGTTTCCACGTCATTCGGCTAAGATACAGATTTGTAACTCCCCGGCCTGTTTGCACTCAGATCCTTACGAAATCCCGCTACCCCGGTGGCACAACGCATGCACACTTTAACGTGCCAACCGGTTTGGGCTGTTTCCCGTTCGCTCGCCGCTACTAGGAAAATCATTGTTATTTTCTCTTCCTGAGGGTACTTAGATGTTTCAGTTCCCCTCGTTCGCTTCCCCCCGGCTATGGATTCACCAGGAGGATATCCCGACATTACTCGGGATGGGTTTCCCCATTCGGAAATCCCCGGGTCAGGGGTTGTTTGCACCTACCCGAGGCTTATCGCAGCTTACCACGTCCTTCATCGCCTTCTTGTGCCAAGGCATCCGCCATGCGCCCTTAGTAACTTGATCTGAATTCTTTCAATCTTAAGCGACACACCAAATTTTATTCAATCGAAGATGCCCGCTTATTGGTTCTCTATGAAGTTGTCAAAGATCAAATTCACCCCCACCTAAAACAGGGAGCGAATGAATATTTTTAATTGAATTATATTCTTTTTTCTGGTGGAGAAAATCCCCCCCATCCGGCGGGACGCTCTCCTATGGTTTCTGCAGTTCTTTTTTCTTTCTTCCTCTCTTTCCTGGTTCTATAAATCTCTAACTAAATTCGATTTAATGTCTGGTGGAGAATATCCCGCATCTTGCGGGATAACCTTCCTGCCACAGGCGGGACGCTCTCCTTATTTATGTTAGCTCAAAACAAATTCAACTTAATGTCTGGTGGAGAATACCGGGATCGAACCGGTAACCTTCGGCTTGCAAAGCCGACGCTCTCCCAATTGAGCTAATTCCCCGGAAATACTTCGGTTCGTAGTTGGTGGTTCGTAGTAAAACTTCTTTTTTACGAACTCTTAATCATTCACCTCTAAAGTCAATAAATAACGAATGGCTCATAATTCTTGATGTTTTGACTGTGTTTTTCTACGAACTCTGAACTACGAACTACCCTCTGCCTTTTCATGGTGGGCCTAGGTAGAGTCGAACTACCGACCCCTGCGTTATCAGCACAGTGCTCTAACCAACTGAGCTATAGGCCCACGGGATCTGATTTTACGGTTCACAGCGTATAGTCCACGGTCAAAAGCTTCTATCTGGGGAACCATGAACACCTTTCCGTGAACCTATATGGTTAGACTGACGCTTATATTTTAAACAGCGTGCATAAGACGAAGAGAAAAGACCGGATTCTAAAAAGAGTCTTTACACACCTTGTGATATTACTCCTTAGAAAGGAGGTGATCCAGCCGCAGCTTCCGCTACGGCTACCTTGTTACGACTTAGCCCCAGTCACCGATTTTACCTTAGGCGCAATCCTCCCTTGCGGGTTGGATAAGCGACTTCGGGTACCCCCGGCTTCCATGGCTTGACGGGCGGTGTGTACAAGGCCCGGGAACGTATTCACCGCGACCTGCTGATTCGCGATTACTAGCGATTCCAACTTCATGAAGTCGAGTTGCAGACTTCAATCCGAACTGAGACCGGTTTTAGGGATTGGCTCCACCTTGCGGCATTGCGGCCCTCTGTACCGGCCATTGTAGTACGTGTGTAGCCCTGGACATAAGGGCCATGAGGACTTGACGTCATCCCCACCTTCCTCCAGCTTATGACTGGCAGTCTCCTTAGAGTGCTCCTCCCTTGCGGGAAGGGGGCAACTAAGAACAGGGGTTGCGCTCGTTGCGGGACTTAACCCAACACCTCACGGCACGAGCTGACGACAGCCATGCAGCACCTGTCCCGACGCCCATCGCTGGGGGACCCAATCTCTTGGGTTTACATCGGGATGTCAAGCCCAGGTAAGGTTCTTCGCGTTGCGTCGAATTAAACCACATACTCCACCGCTTGTGCGGGCCCCCGTCAATTCCTTTGAGTTTCAACCTTGCGGTCGTACTCCCCAGGCGGGGCACTTAATGTGTTAACTGCGGCACTGCCCCGGTTAAGGGACAACACCTAGTGCCCAACGTTTACCGCTAGGACTACCAGGGTATCTAATCCTGTTTGCTCCCCTAGCCTTCGTGTCTCAGCGTCAGTATCGGGCCAGAAAGCCGCCTTCGCCACCGGTGTTCCTCCTGATATCTACGCATTTCACCGCTACACCAGGAATTCCACTTTCCTCTCCCGTACTCAAGACAAGTAGTATCGGACGCCCGCTCCTAGTTAAGCTTGGAGTTTTCACGCCCGACTTGCTTATCCGCCTACACACCCTTTACGCCCAGTGATTCCGAACAACGCTTGCTCCCCCCGTATTACCGCGGCTGCTGGCACGGAGTTGGCCGGAGCTTCCTCCAGAGGTACCGTCAGTCCCCAAAGCTATTTGATTTGGGAAGTTTCTTTCCTCTAGACAGGGTTTTACATTCCGAAGAACTTCATCACCCACGCGGCGTTGCTGCGTCAGGCTTTTGCCCATTGCGCAATATTCCCTACTGCTGCCTCCCGTAGGAGTCTGGGCCGTATCTCAGTCCCAGTGTGGCCGTACACCCTCTCAGGCCGGCTATCCATCGTAGCCTTGGTGAGCTGTTATCTCACCAACAAGCTAATGAAGCGCGGGCTCATCTCGAAGTGATAGCTTATAAATATCAGCTTTCTTTGGTCTTAAGGGGATGTCCCCTCAAGACGTTATTCGGTATTAGACCCCCTTTCGGAGGCTTGTCCCCAACTTCAAGGCAGATTGCCCACGTGTTACGCACCCGTCCGCCACTTTACTTACCCCGATTACTCAGGGTTTTCTCGTACGACTTGCATGTATGAAGCACGCCGCCAGCGTTCGTTCTGAGCCAGGATCAAACTCTCCGTAAAAATTTAAATATTATCAGTTTGATTTGTTCGCAAGGATTGCTTAACTCTTTTTTTGGAATCGATCCTTTCAGACTTCGCTTATGCACACTATTTAGTTTTCAGAGATCAAACCTTCCTTAACTTTTAAGGAAGAAGCTTTAGACAAAAAAATCTGCCGACATATACCGCTCACGGCAGATTCACAATTTAATCCGCTTTACGGCACCTGTCAAGGAAATTCTTTAAAAATTTTCTCTCTCAAAATAGGCTCGCGTGTATATGTTCTTCTACGCTTAGCTTCTATTTACTTTATCGGCACTGCTATGATACGTTCTTAAGTTATGCTTGTCAAGTCTTTTTTTAAAAATTTTATCATACAGAATTATTTATACTCAAACGCATTCAACTTTGTTTGCTTTTCTCAAAAGTATTTTTGTTTAAAGAGAGTTTCTTGAAGATTAAATTATACCCTCTATTGTTATACGTGCAAACCTGACTTATTGGATAGGAAAGAAAAAATTCCTGCCATCTTATATTAGAATCAAGCGAAATCGCTCACACATCGAAGGAAATACAGGTCGGTTTTGAAGAGTTGACAGGAGAAGTGCTTCATTTGTAGATATTACCTCAATGAAATGGTCAATTTTCACTTGACTTGTTTATAGAGAATACTATATTGTATTTTAAGTCTAATTAATGCAACCCAAGGGGATAGGATGAATTATGAAGTGGCTGAGGTTGAGGGATGTAGAGGAGTATCTAAAGATAGACTTTCCCCCGAGCGAATGATAACAGAATAAGTCAGGATACGGAGCCTCTGATCTACAAACTGCTTACTCACTTTTGGTCTATTACTTTTTCTGATTGGTGGAATAATATGTTTTCTTTTTGAACTCTTAAAGTAGGAGGGAAGTAAAATGGAAGATTCTTATGTTAATACCCTTTTAACTATTTGGGGAATAAGTGGAGTCATTATTGGTGCTTTTTGTGCCTATGTAGCCAAACAGAAAAACAGAGAAGCAATGCCCTGGTTTATTGGGGGACTGTTCTTTTCTATAATTGCCCTTATAGCTATTGCGGGGGTTCCTGTATTAGAGAACAAGGAATTTGTATCTTCAAAGAAATTAGAGGATAAGATTATTGCTTCTGAAAAAACGCTTAAATCCGACCTTAGGAATTTAAAATAGGAGGGCTTAATGAAAAACCTTTTAATAATTATGACATTATTTTCCATGTTAAGTTGTGCGGCAACGGCTCCCAGACTCCATCAATTCGAAAACAAGAGAACATTTAATTACAGTTTCGATAAAATTTGGGATGCTGTTATAGAAACCTTCGCTGAAAAAAATATCCCCATTTCAAATATGGAAAAGGTTTCTGGATTTATAGCTAGCCAAGAAACAAGAGTTCCTTCAGTATATGCGGATTGCGGTGCGACTCCCCTCGGTGTGGCATTTAATTCTGCACTTCCAGTGATAGGTTCTTTTAATGTTTTCGTAAAAGAACTTTCCCCGAATAATTATAGTGTACTCATCACTTCGAGTTATAGAGTGGTTACAGATAATATGTTCTATAAATATTGTGTCTCGACGGGGTATCTCGAAAATAGATTTTTAACTATTTTAGAACAAAAACTTAGCAGCAAATAATTCCCATGTTCCTCTACCGCCGCAACAACCGCTTCTGGCTCGGTGAAATCCCCGGCAAGTCCGCAGGTCAGGTGCCCTGCGCATCTGCCACCAAGATAAACCAGGAGCGCGCTGGACCTAACCTACATGTAGCCCGTTATCGCGATTGTTATGCGAATTCCGTTTATGTGGGCGTTGTCGTAACAAACAACCGGTGAACTATAATGGATCTTTTGCAGAAAGTTTTCGAGCAAGAGGTATCCCACGGAGTGATTGCAACAATGATCTCCGAGATACTCTGCACTAAAATCGAGAAGAAGGGCATAACCCTATCATCTCGGCAGAGACGGTCTCTGAGGGATAAGATCGCTGAAGGTGAGTACTCCGGTATCAAAATTGATCCTTTGAAGTTTTGGCAGAGCCAAAGGATCGATCTTGAAATCACCTCAGATGATTTGAAGGATGTCGAAAGTTCGTTTGAGAAATGGATGGAACGCCTCCCTGATCTAATAGAGGGTCTTTCGGATGAACTTGCTGGCAGTTTGCTTGTGACGTTGAAGAACAAATGGCCCAGACAATCACGCTATGGGCAGCACCAGCAAAAGGCATTCAGGGCTGGCCTAGATCGGCGCTGGTGCAAGGCTTTTAACCCACTGGAGATGCTGCTTTGTATCTCGTCAGAGTTTGGCGCGGACATGAATGTTAGTCTCAGGAGTGTACCTTCGTCAAACCCATTTAAGATTGATGTTCTAACTCGTCTCTACGCGCGCGCTTCTCAGGTCAGCTCTGAAATAATCTCGCTTCTAAGGTGTGGTTTTGCTGACGGTGCAATGGCACGGTGGCGAACTCTTCATGAGATTGTGGTGGTGTCTATGTTCATTGCTGATAGCGATGAGGTCTTGGCGGAACGATATATGCTTCATGAAGCTGTCGAATCGTTTCGAGCTGCTAAGGAGTACCAGATTTACTGCACTCGTATCGGAGATGAGCCGATAGATCCTCGGGAGATTCATGATCTCGAAAGCTATAACGCTTCCCTTGTTGCTCGCTTTGGTATTGCTTTTCGTGAGAATTATGGCTGGGCTTCTGAAAGATTAGGTGGTCTTCGGTCGCCAAAGTTTGCTGACATTGAACGTGTTGTGCAGGTTGATTATCTCCGCCCATTTTATCGAATGGCAAGCCATAATGTTCATGCTAATCCTAAGGGGGCTTTCTTTAAACTGGGGCTGTTGAATGAGACGGATCTTCTGCTAGCTGGACCCAGCACCTTTGGTCTTGCGGATCCTGGCCAAGCAACAGCGCTCTCGCTTGTCCAGGCAGCTACTAATCTTCTTAGCCTTGACACTACTCTTGATGGAGTAGTTTTGCTCAAGATCATGATGGCACTGTCTGTTGAAATCGGCGAAATGTTTGTAGCAATTCAAAAGGAGTTGGAGAGCGAAATAGTATAACAAGTCCGTAGGACAGTTGCCCTGAGCACCTGACACCAAGATAAGCCAGAAGCTCGGACGAGCCCCAAGACAGACACCCATCCGGGTGAGTTGATATATACAAAAACATGGTTCGCCGGCATTGAAATTTGAGCATACATGAACAAGATCTGCATTTTCGTGGGAATGACAATCCTATGTTTTATCGGGTGGTGGGTAGGATCAAAGCTTGGTGGTATTATAACGGCTTTCTTGTTCAGCGGCGTTGGCAGCCTGTTAGGAGTCTACGTTGGCTGGCGTATCAATCGTGATTACCTCAGTTGATTCTAAGTCCGTATGTCAAGAGCCCTTAGGCTCCCGCCACCAAGATAAGTCAGGAGCTTTGAAGTGCCCGTCTGAACACGGGCATTTTGATTTTTATGCTGGAATTAAAATTACTAAATGTTTTCAACAATGTTACGTAGGATTTGGAAGAGCGTTTTTGGAAGGGAAGAGGACAATGGTCAGCCAATCTCTGCGTAAAGGTCTACTCATATCAGCCGGTATTCTTTCAGTGGGGCTTGCCACTGCGGGTATTTTTCTTCCCCTGCTGCCAACCACCCCTTTTCTGCTTTTGGCAGCTGCCTGTTTTGTCCGGAGCTCGGACAGACTCTATCGATGGCTTATCAATCATAAATGGTTCGGCCATTACATCAAGAACTATCGGGAGCATAAGGCTATCACCAGGCGCGCCAAAATTGTGATCCTCCTGATGCTCTGGGGCACTCTCGGTTATACCGCTATCTTGGTAATCACCTCCCTGACTGTGCGCGTTTTGTTATTGTTGGTTGGATTAGGAGTCACCCTGCATATACTAAGTTTAAAGACACTTCCCCCAAAAAATACTATTCGGGATATAAAGAAGTGAGTTTGCAAGTCAGTAACCCTTTGGCTCCTGATTTTTAAGCTGCTAGAACACAACCTCTATAATCTCTCCCTCTCCGTTCTATGGTTCTATTTTGCTTACCATCCTGAGCTTGTCGAAGGACGGAGTGTGGGTTCACCCTGAAGCGGATTTAGGAATTTGTCCCCCTGACAAGGGGTTCACCCTGAAGGGGATACAGGGGGTTGTTTTTATCCCCCTTTTTTAAAGGGGGATTTAAGGGGGATTTACATCTCTCTCCCCTTAGGTCCTGAGCACACCAAAGGCGTGAGAAGGAATAAAGCGGGAAACAGGGGGTTGCTTTTGTCCCCCTGACAAGGGGTTCACCCTGAAGGGTTCACCCTGAAGGGGATACCAGGGGTTCTCCACCTAGCAAAGGTTGCGAGGTTTTCTCTACAATTTCTCTACAGTTTTGATGGTGAAAAGGATGGCACCGGTATTTATGAGCGGACGGTGCCCCCGTACGGGCTCCCGTCTGGGGGGGAGGTACTATAAAGGAAAAGTGTTCGGGAGCTCATCCCTAAGTCGAGTGTCTCCCATCATACCCCCCAATTATTGCTGCATTTACAAAATGAATATTTTTGGATTTTTGACTTTTTACTCTAAACTCTTAACTCTAAACTCTAAACTCTATACTCTTATAAGTCACCCGGAGTGCGGAAGGATTGTCTAACTAATTATACTGAAGTAAGTGTTGCCTTCAACAGCAACTCATCGGTTTCAAACGTACACAATTCCTTGCCCGCTAATGGCTTGGAGGCCTGCCCGTAGGGGAAAAGTGAGAAAAAAATAAAAAATGAGCCTCAGATGTTTCAGAAGCTTCAGATGCACCGGTTCCACCGGTCAAATGTCTATATGCAAGGACAACAAAAAACCCTCTCCCTAACAGAGAGAGGGAACGGCAGTTGTAGTCGCTCGATTTATCGAGCCCAATAAATTGGGCAACTACAATTTTATAGGGCAAGGGAAAAGGGGAGTAATGTTAAAACATCTTCCCCGGATTTATGATCTGCTCCGGGTCGAAAGCGGATTTGATCTTTTTCATCAGCTCGATGCCCTCTTTTCCCACTTCCCATTCCAAATATTTTGCTTTGGTTACTCCGATACCATGTTCACCGGAGAGGGTCCCGCCCAAATCAAGGGTGCGCCTGAACAGCTCATCCACCGATTTCTCCACCCGCTCCATCTGCTCGTGGTTTCTATTGTCACACATGAAGGTGACATGCAGGTTACCGTCTCCGGCATGTCCAAAGGTGTTTATGCTTACATTATTCCGCTTGGAGATCTCTTTTATCGATGCAACCATAGCCGGCAGCTTGCTGGCAGGAACGCAGATATCCTCGTTCACCTTGGTGGGTGCGATGCGTAATAGTGAAGCGGAGATCGATCTTCGCACCTTCCAGAGATTGTCTTTATCCTCTTTGGTCTTGGCAACGTCCAGACTTTTTGCCTTCTTCTCCCGGCAAATCTCCAATACTCTTTGCAATTCCTCCTGCACCTCGTTCTTGTCGTTGCCGTCCATTTCAATCAATAGGACAGCTTCGGGCAGACGCCCGCCCGTCTGCCCAGACGGGCACCCGTCCGGGTGGGCGGATTTCTCTATGTTATCCAACTTAACGTATTCAAGCACGCATTTCAGAGTATCGCCGTCTATGAATTCGAGAACGGATGGGATCACTCCGGATGCGGTGATGGCAGCTACCACTTCAGCCGCATCCTCCATCCGGTTAAAAGTGGCTAAGATCGTCTCCTCAAACTGCGGTTTGTCCAAAAGCTTGAGAGCTATCTTGGTTACCAATGCCAAAGTCCCCTCGGACCCGTTGATTAAACCTTCAAGATCATAGGAGTTCTCATTATTCCCGCCCAGTATACCGGTTCGAATAACGTTCCCGTCAGCTAAGACCGATTCCAGCCCGAGAACGTAATTTTTGGTCACTCCGTATTTTCTCCCCTTCAGCCCGCCGGCACACTCAGCTACGTTCCCCCCCATCGTGGAGAATTTCAGACTGGAAGGATCGGGCGGATAGAACAGTCCGAATTTGTTGACGTAATCGGCAAATTCCTGGGTGATCACTCCCGGCTCGATGACGGCATATTTCTTCTCCTTATTCAGCTCCAGAACTTTGGTCATCTGCTCGAAGCTGACCACGATCCCTCCTTTGACCGGAAGACTTCCTCCGGTATAGCCGGAGCCTGCTCCTCGCGGCACTATGGTTATCTTGTGCTGGTGGGCGAATTTCGTCAACTTCACCACATCCTCGGTAGAATGTGGGAGGATTACCGCATCCGGGAGGAAACTCTTATTAGTGGCATCATAGGAATAACAGAGCTTTTCCTCGGGGGAAGTCAAAGCCTGATCCGGTTTAAACAGCTTTTTCAAATCCGTTTCGAAATTACTCTGCATATTATATTATCCTCCTTAAGACATGTTCTTGATATTTCAAAACTGAACAAGCATACTCTTACTTATACGATATCAATCTGGCTATGTTTATTATGAGTAAACGCATGGGCAAGCCCGCATCAGGTAGGCAAGCCGTCCTTCGACTTCGCTCAGGACATGTAAATGATTGGCTACATGATTCCAAACATAAAAAAGCCCTCCCACAAATTTGCGGGAGGGCTTTATCTAAAGCCTATTTTTCGATATCGTATTTGATGCCCAATTCATCTCCTACCTTTTTCATCTGGTCGCAGACTTTGGCTTCGATGGGGACGCCGTTTTTCTTGTACTCTTCGTATTTGTCGAACTCCTTTTCACCGTGGATGAAGATCCGGCTTTCACCCTCAGCTTTTTGCGAGTTCTTCAAACCCTGGATCATCTCGTCCATAGTGGCTTTAAATCTCTTCAAAGGCATGAAATTCTCGATCTTAATGGCACCGAAGAAATGTCCCACGTTGTTGAATCCCTTGGAACCGTCCTTCTTCTTGGTTTTGACCCAGGGACCATAATCGGCACCCGACAATACTCCGGAGAAGATATCCACTACCGCGGAGAGTCCGTAACCCTTGTGTCCGCTCAAATCTTCACCTGCACCTCCCAATGGGAGCACCCCTCCACCGGCGGATCTGGTCATATTTTCCAGCACTTGGTGCGTGTCGGTAGTAGGTACGCCTTGAGCATCAACTGCCCAACCCAAAGGTAGCGGTTTGCTCAGACGATCCAAAACTTCCAACTTACCTCGCGGTACCACGGTGGTGGCCATATCCAGGACAAAAGGTCTTTCCTTACCGCAGGGGAAGACTATGCTAATGGGATTTGTTCCGATGATCATGTCCCGGCCGAAGGTGGGAACGCCCAGAGGGGCGGAATTGGTCATGGATATCCCGCACAGATTATCTTTCACAGCCATCATGGAGTAATATCCGGCGATCCCATAGTGATTGCTATTCCGTACCGTAACAAAACCTACCCCGCTCTTTTTAGCCTTCTTGATCGCCAGGCTCATCCCGAAATGCCCAGCCGGCTGTCCTAAACCATTGCGGGCATCTACGGCAGCGGTGGTGGAGGTCTCCTTTATGATCTTAGGTTTTACCTTGGGAAGCATCTCTCCATTACGAATACCCGATACGTATCTCATCAGCCGTGCTACCCCATGCGAGGGGATCGCTCGCATATCCGACATCACCAGCACGTCAGCGGTTATCTGCGCATCCTTCTTTGGCACGCCCAGCTTTGCAAAGATCTCGGCACAGTAATTGATCAACTTGACGTCATTGACGATTTTGACGTCGCCTAAAATAATGTCTGCCATCTTGGCTCTCCTTACGATTTAAATGGGTTAATGGTTGTTTACATGTCTGTTACAGTCAAACTCCTCAGAAGGGTTCGAGGGGTCGAGGGTTCAGGGGGTCGAGTAAACAACTTGTTCGATGTGTCTTTCGACTTGAACCCTTTATAAACCTTTCACTCCTGACAGGGATAAATCAATCCCGCCTGGGGCATAATGTATGACTTGAAATTTTCCCCATGTTTCTTTTTCACCCAATCTATAGCCTCATCGATTCCTTCGGCGTATTTGTAAAATCTTTTTTCCAATTCCTCCTTTTTCATGCTGGATACCACCAGGATATCAAACATTTTGAGCACCTTCGCATTTCCCACAGCGGTATGTCCTCCTACTACTATCCTGGCAGGATCAATATTTAATAGCTCATCCAGGGAATTTGCTTCCATAAGCCATCGGGCAAAGGTGTCGGAACCAATTCCCTCCCTGCATTCCGAAATCAGAACGATGGTTCCTCCATCTTTCAATACCAGCTTGGCATTATTTATGGTCTTCTGCGATTGGTACAAGCTGACATCCTTTGGATAACCGCCGGCACAGGCGAATACCACATCCGCCTTCTCTCTGAAGGGAACTAGATAAAGTCCCCGACATGACTTCCAACCTTCCTCATACGCCTTTTCCAAATCGCCTGCAACGATCTTTACAATTTCCTTTTTGTCGTTGATCACCACATTCATAATAAAATCCACAGCTACCTTTTTTGCTGCCTCGTCCATCTCGTCGGAAATAGGGTTCCCCTTGGTCTTAGCTATATCCACGCCTGGGTGGACTATCATGGCATGGTTTTTTCGGATGGTCTCCCGACCGGCGATCCCGGGAAGCACCCCTTTTCTTCCGCCTGAAAAGCCACCAAAGTAATGAGTGGTTATCAGACCGGTCAGAATCTTCACTTCTGAATCAGCCCAAACCTTATCTATCAGAAGCTCATTCCCGGTAGAAAGCGAGCCTAATGAAACGTTGTTCTTATCACAATCGTGGCTGATCACCGGATAATTCTTAACAATCTCTTCACCGAAATTGTCGATGTTTTCCTTTTCGGTATGCGCCCGATGAGCACCTGTTCCCACCAAAAACTTTATGTTTTTGTCTTCGATTCCGCTGTTATGCAACTCGGCTATGAGGGGGAGAAGAAGATTGTAATTCGGCCTTTTGTAAGGGGTGCCTCGGGTATAATCGGAAACGACCACACAGGCGGTCTTTTTTCCTTTGGCGATCTCAGAAAGCCTTTTGGAGCCAATGGGGTGAGCCAAAGCTTCGAGCTCCGACTGGATAACATCGGAAATTCCCGGATACTTCTGCAATTCCAAAATCCCGATTAGATTCTTATCATCCAGCCTCAGCTTTTTGTGCGAATCGCCATATTTTAAGTCTATTTGCATATTTATATTCCTTTTTAAATAATTTTAGCCACCCAATATATAACGAAATCCAACTTCAAATGCAAGAGGATTTTGTGCATTTTTTGTCATTTAAAAAGGAATACTCCACCGGTTTGAAATTGCTTTGAATAGGTGAATTTCCACCGGCAGGGTCAAGACCCATATTGTCGTATATAATTCATTGAAACAAGTTAGGAGGACGGGTTTCAGATACCAGAGAAAGGTGAGGAGGATAAAACAGCATAACTCGTATCTTCGCGTAAGTTAAACTAAACACTTGACTTTTGAGGGTGGTATAATATCTTAGGCGGCGATGGTTCACCACGAATGGTAAATTTCGAGGGTAGCACAATAGCGTGCTTACCAAAGGAGGATTTGATGCAAGTAAACTTTGTGGATTTAAAGGCGCAGTACCTAACCATCAAGCCGGAGATCGACCGGGCTATCGAGGGGGTTATCACCAATACAGCCTTTGTCTTGGGAAAAGCGGTGGAGGAGTTCGAGAAGAAATTCGCCAGCTACTGCGAAGTCAAACACTGTCTGGGGGTTAATTCCGGCACCTCGGCTTTGATCATGGTGCTGCAAGCTCTGGGGATTGGAGAAGGGGATGAGGTGATCACCACCCCCAACACTTTTATTGCCACAGCCGAAGCTATTTCTCAGGTAGGCGCCAAACCGGTTTTCGTCGACATACTGGAAAATAACTATAATCTGGACCCGACCAGGCTGGAGAGAGCTATTACCCGGAAGACCAGAGCGATAATTCCGGTGCATTTATACGGACAAACAGCCGACATGGATCCGATATTTAAGGTAGCAGAAAAGAACAAGCTTCCAATGATCGAGGATGCCTGTCAATCCCATGGAGCTCTGTATAACGGGAAGAAAGCGGGAAGCTTGGCTTTGGCAGGGTGTTTCAGCTTCTATCCAGGCAAGAATCTGGGAGCATACGGAGAGGGCGGCGCGGTTACCACCAATTCGGACGAGATCGCCCAAAAGATCAAGATGTTGAGGGATCACGGCTCCGCCAAAAAGTTCTATCACGAATACATAGGCAATAACTGCCGACTGGAAGGGATACAGGGGGCGGTCCTTTCGGTCAAGTTGAATCATTTGGATGATTGGAACGAGAAACGAAGAAAGAATGCGGATCTCTATCGAAGATATCTTAAAAGAACCGATATGGTTCTACCGGAAGAGATGCCCTATGCCAAACACGTTTACCACGTCTTCTGCATCCGGGTAAAAGAGAGAGAGAAGCTGATCGATTTTCTCAAACAGAAAGGTATATTCACCAACATTCACTACCCCATCCCCATACACCTTCAGAATGCATACAGCTTTTTGGGATACAAAAAGGGGAGCTTCCCGGTAACCGAGCGGTGCGTGGATGAGATTCTATCGCTTCCCATGTATGCGGAGCTGACCGAGGAACAGATAAAGTATACCGCAGATAGCATAAAAGAGTTTTATAAATAGACGGTTTTTATCCTACGATAAGGACATCTATCGGAGTGTAAAGCATCGGTTTTATAGAACCTGGCTGACAAAAAGACGGAGAGCAGCCCCGTCTTAAGTTCTAAATACGGCTTCTATGCTGGAGTTGGATTTTGACTGAGAAAAAATTCAAGACTTTGGTCATAATCCCGGTGTACAATGAGGAGAACAGGATAAAAACCGTTTTGGAACGATTCCGGGAGGTGGCGGTGGATAAGATCCTGGTGGTGAACGACGGTTCCACTGACAGTACCCCGGATGTGATAAAAAGCTACGGGATTGAAACCATCATCCATCCCCAACGTCAGGGGGTAGGGAGTTCCATCAGAGACGGTATAGATTTTGCCCGCAAAAACGGTTTTTATTTGATAGTGGTGATGGCGGGGAACGGCAAGGACGATCCCAGAGAGATACCGATTTTGCTCAAACCGATTCTAACTGAAGATTATGATTACATCCAGGGCTCCAGGTATTTAAGAGGAGGGGTGGCAGGGAATCTCCCTTTTGCCCGCAGGATCGGGATAAAAACCTTCACCTTCATTTGGTCTTTTCTTTTGTGGAAGAAATTGACCGATGTGACCAACGGTTTCAGAGCTTATAAACTCTCCCTGTTCGATGATCCTAAAATAAATATCTGGCAGGATTGGCTCTCCACCTATGAGCTGGAATACTACATACACTTCTGGGTCCTTAAACTGAAATACAGATTCGGAGAGGTGCCGGTCTCGAAGATCTACCCCTCCAAGAAAAAATACACCAAGATCAGACCGTTCTTGGATTGGTGGTCAATCGTCAAGCCGCTTTTTTATCTTTTTTTGGGAATCAAAAAATAGAATGAACATCAGATAATTCAAAATTTAAAGAGCAAAATGCAAAATTTTAATTTGAAATTCAAAATTGCAGAATTAAGAATTTTATCTATGATAATTTTGATTTCTGAACTGTATTTCTCAAATTTTCTTTTTGAATCACTGATTTCTTAAAATGAAATCTCCAAGCAAAAAAGAGAAAAAGCCAGCTCCCAAGCCAAAAGAAGTTAAGGACAGATTCGGCTTTTTAGTGGAGTTTTTCAACAATCCGTTTTTCTCTTCGCGGTTATTTGAAATCCTGCTTTTCTGCTTGATCGTGGGGGTCACATTTATCGGAGGTGTACTTTTCTTAAGCTCTGATCCCCCTCAAATTTCCTGGAGCCAGGACGTTGCCACGGATCCGCCCCAATATACCTACTTTGCAAGGAACCATGCCCTCTGGGGCAGCTGGGACCTCTTCGGACACAACCGTTTCGTCTTCTTTTTAAAATCCTTCACCACGGTTTTCTCTTATGTGATTTTCACGCTTTTCGGCACCGGCAGATTTCAATCCAACTTTGTGGCGGTTATTCTGAATCTGATGAGCATGATATTTTTCTTTTTTGCGCTCAAAAAGGTTTTCAACCAGAGGGTGGCGTTTCTGACCATCTTCTTTCTGGGAATCAATTATGTCTTCATCATGTACGGGAGAAATCCTTTCTTGGAAATCTCAGCCATCTTCCTTATCGTCTTAGGCTTCTTCTTTCTGGTTTACTCTTTTGATCGGAATCTGCTTCTGGTCCCCTCGGGAGTCTGTTTCGCTACCGGAATTTTCTTTGGAAAGACCATGGCGGCATTCATCCTGGGACCGTGCCTGGGAGTGTTATTACTTTGGATGTTCAAGAATTACACAACATCCGGTCGAAAGATAAATTTCAAACCTTTGATTCTTTTCGGGGCGGGCTTTTTGGCGATTGCCCTCTTTTGGCTTTTCTTCAGCTATCTTCCTTCCAAAAGAGAGGTGGCCAGCTATCTGGGAGAACAAGCATTAGGTCTATACGGTTTCCCAGTGGCTTTCCAATCCCTTACCGGTTTCATCGTCGCTCTTTTTACCTTCGGAATCGAAACCCGGGTGTTTTTCAACATTTTCTTTCTAATGCCCGTTCTTTTCCTCTTGTCCTTTCTCGGTTTTATCTGGTATTTCATAAAAAGACCTTCTGTCAAGGAACTGGTTAAACACCGGGATTATCAATCCCAGGTGGAGTTCTTTCTTGTTTTTTGGTTTCTGGTCAGCTTTTTCGTGGTGATGTCCTTAAACTACCGACCGTTGCGGTATCATCTGTACCTGATACCTCCCATGTGTGCTTTATCCGGGTTATGGCTGGATTCCTTCATGCGGTCACCGATTTTGAAAAGAAACTTCCACCCGGGGGTTCTTTTCTGGGTTTTCTTCGTTCTATCCGTCACCTTCTTTTCCAATTATGTGCTCATCACCGGTTACGTTCTAATTACTGGCAAAGAATTACTGTTGATCTACTCTCTCGGAATCTCCTTGGGGATCACGCTGATTTCCGCGTTGTTCTTTTACCTTCGTTTTGTCAAATCACCCACCAAAACTAAACCTAAGTCAGAACTCCTTCAGCCTGGGGTGAGATGGGCGATAGCGCTTCTTCTGTTCTTATTAGCGGTTTGGGCAAATTTTGGGCAATTTATCTCTCGGACCTCCTCCCCCAAATATTCCTTGAATCGGGCATCGGTGGATTTGGGAAAACTTTTGAATCGAGATGCAGTTCTCTCCGGTCCTTACGGACCGGCTCTGGTTTGGGATAACAGACTGAAAGACGTTATCCACATGTTCGGCGTCGCCAAAGTGGACACGCAGCTGTTCTTAACCTACCCCATCACCCATCTGGCTTTGGAGAAAGGCGGGAACCTGGAACGAGCGGTTCAGGATTATCCGGAGGTGATGAAAAAAGCACAAAAGGTCACCACATATTGGATAAGAAATATTCCGGTGGATATTTATAGAATCGCAGAATACACCGGTAACCCGCAGACGCAAGATTATCAATTGTCCGATTTCGAGAGGGGTAAAATGTTGGCCAGTGAAGGAAAGGTGGATTCTGCCCTCATCTTTTTGGAGAAGTTTGTATCGGAGCAGCCGGAGAATTTCAGCGGTCACCAATTCTTGGCAGAGATCTACTACGGATTGAACGACCTGAGCAGAACCGAAGCGGAACTGAAAAAAGCGATTGAGTTTCATTCCACGGATTTCTTCGTTTATCAGCAGCTAGGGCAGGTTTACCTTACTTTAAATGAAAAGACGGGAGAGGACATTTACAAATCCAAAGCCATTGAAGCATGGGAGAGGTCGGTAGAGCTCTGTCCGGAAAATTTGGACCTGGCGGCACAATTACGCGATTTGAGAGGATATTAAAAATGAACAGACCGGAGAGAAACGTAAAGGTTTCGATAGTGGTTCCAGCTTATAACGAGGCGGAGAACATTCCGCTGCTTTTGGAGGAATTCTCCAAGATGTTTTCCAGCACCAGGATGAATGGGGAGGTGATCCTGGTGGACGACGGTTCCACCGATGGAACTTTCCTCAAAGCCCGGGAATGCCAGGAGAGGTATCATTTCCTGAAAGTAGCATTTCACCGGAGGAATCGGGGATTGACCGATGCTTTGATGACCGGATTTTCGAAAGCCCGGGGGAGAATCTTCGTCTTCTGGCCCGCCGATCTTCAATACCTGCCTGCGGACATTCCCAAGCTCATCGATAGAATCGATGCAGGTTACGACGTGGTCTGCGGATGGAAAAAAGGTTCGTACGGGCTTAAAAGGATCGTATCTTCGATCTATAATCTCCTTTCCCGGATCATCTTCCGGATCAAAGTGCACGATTTGAATTCGGTCAAAGCGTTCCGCCGAGAAATCGTGAGCGACGTTCCCATGCGGAAGGATTGGCACCGGTACATGGTGGTGATGGCGGCGAGCAAAGGATACAAGATCGGAGAGGTAAGGGTTAATCTTTTTCCCCGCCGATTCGGTCAATCCAAATTCGGATTTTGGAGGATCCCGGTTGGCTTTTTGGATCTTCTCTCGGTTAAGTTTCAGCTCTCTTTTATGCGCAAGCCTCTGTTATTGTTTGGATTCTCCGGATTGATCTTGATGTTTTTGGGGGTTTTGACCGGAGGGGTGGCGATATATCTGCGTGTCGCCAGACACGAGGGTTTAAGACCGCTTTTATATCTGGTGATTCTTCTGGAGCTGATGGGAATCTCCCTTTTCGCCCTGGGATTTTTAGCCGAGGCCATCGCCGGGCTGAACGAGAGAATGGACCAATTGAGCCAGAATCTCTCCAAAAGAAGATGGGTTAGGCCTGCTCCCCGGCATGAGAAGAGAAATGAAAAAGAGCATTAACTGGAAGGTTTTGGTCACGGATGCGGATGCGCTTCATTCCCTGTGTATCGTGCGATCGCTGGGTGCCAAGGGAATGAGGGTGAGCCTGGGGTCGTTGCGCAGGATTTTTTCCCTTTCCTTTTATTCCAAATTCTGCCGGGAGAGGATAATATACCCGTCACCCGGTCATGCCACAGAGTTCGTAGATTTCATGGTGGATTTGGTAAAAAGAAAAAACTTCGATATTTTTCTTCCGGTCCGGTCTACCGTGACTCCTCTGATTGCAGAATATGCGGACAGATTCCGACCCTTTGTCAATTTCCTGCTCCCCTCAGCCGAGTCGATGAGGGTGGCGAACAACAAGGAATTGACCTTTCGATTTGCCGAAAAGATCGGGATCCCGGTGCCAAAGACGGTTTATCCCCAGACATTCTCAGATATAGAAAAGGAGGCTAAAGGCTTTCGCTATCCGGTAGTAACCAAAATGGCATATGGAAGCGGATCTCGGGGATTGGCTTATCTGAATTCAAGAGATGAACTGCTGAAATTTGCAGAGAGGAATTTAAAAGACGAATCCGATCCGGCTAAAAACAGATGGATTGTGCAGGAATACATCCAGGGTCAGGGATGCGGCTTTTTCTCCATTTTCGACAGGGGGGAGCCGAAGGCCATATTCATGCACCGCCGGATCAGAGAATATCCCGTTACCGGAGGTCCCAGCGTTTTGGCGGCGAGTTATTACCACCCCCGGCTCAAGGAGCTGGGTTTGAAGCTGTTGGGGGCATTGAACTGGAACAGCGTGGCCATGGTGGAATTCAAATTGGATGTCCGGGACAACGAATTCAAACTGATGGAGGTAAATCCCCGGTTCTGGGGCTCATTGAATCTACCGGTGGCATGCGGAATCGATTTCCCGTATTATTACTGCCTGTTATCCATGAAACGGGACTTTAAGCCGGTGTTCAAATACCGGGAGGGGATCAAATTCCGGTGGCTCTTTCCCGGTGATTTCATGCACCTCTTGGCAAACTATGGTCTGTGCAAGGATTTTTATACCGATTTCTTTGATCCCCTGGTTAAATATGACATCTCTTTATCAGACATAAAACCCAACATGATCGAGTTCTTTTTGATTGCGGGATATTTCATACAGAATCGCGGGAAGATCAGATATCCTCAAGGGAAACCGGTCAAAGTCATATAAGCAATCAACCTGGAGTGTTCACCTTCTGGTGAACCAAAACAAATAGTTAAGTTGAGTCAAGCTGAAGCTTGACCCTCCAGTTTAACTTCTTTAATAATAACGTTAAGCCATTGTTGAAATTCGATTTTCACATACATTCCTTTTATTCTTTCGACTCCGTTCTAACCCCCAACCAGATCGTGGAGATAAGCTGCCGGAAAGGTTTGGATGGGATTGTGGTAGCAGATCACAACACCATCCGGGGCGGATTGGAGACAAAGGATATTAACCGCTCCCCCCTTGTGGTTATCGTGGGGAGCGAGATAAAAACCGAGTGGGGGGATGTGATCTGTTTATTCCTGGAGAAGGAGATAACCACAAGAAGATTCCTGGAGGTGGCGGAGGAGGTGCGAAAGCAGGAGGGTATAATGATCTTAGCCCACCCTTATTGGAAGCACACTCTGTCGGAAGAGCTTTTAGGCCAGGTGGATTTAATTGAGACTTTCAACAGCCGGATCAGCCCGGCTCTTAACCGAAAAGCGGTAGAGCTGGCTTTGTCAAGAGGTTTACCCCAGATAGCGGGAAGCGACGCCCATCTCCCCTGGGAGATAGGAAAGGGGATAACCTGCTTCGAGGTTTCCGCTCCGCCCGGGGATCTAAAACCAATGATATTAAAAGAAAAAAGAAATCTGGTGAAAGTCCAAAGCAATCCCTTTGACATCGTAATTACTCAAGGAATAAAGCTGTTAAGAAAGAAAGGACTCCTAAAGCAAATGCAGTAAACTATGTCTCGGATCAGCTTATGAATATATTCTTTTTTAATAAGAGCGAAAATAGATTTACCAAAAAGGTGAGCTATATTGCCGAGCTTTTCTTTTCCACCTATGGTCTCGAATATGATATCATCTATTCCTTGGACCAGCTATCTGATGCGAACCACCGCAGACCGGATCTAATTATGTTTTATGGAACTCGGGAAGATTATCAAATCTTGAAAGAGAAATCCTCCTCCACCTGTCATCTTCTATTTATTTCTCAACTTATTAACCAGGTATCCGAATCAAATCCGCCCCAAGTAAAGACATTAAAACAGAATGGGACAAATTATTCTATTCCGATTCTCTATGCCTTACCCGGAACAGAACAGGAAAGTTCATATACGGTTGAGGAAAAATCTGGGAAACAATATCCGGGGATATCTATTAAAAAAAATAATGGAAAGATGGAGATAACCAGTTACGTTGATTTTTTTGCCTCATCCTTCTACTTATTAACCCTGCAGGAAGAGAAAGGGAAGGAAAGGTTTTTTGCAAAGGGAAGCTGGCGTGAAAAGGAGGGGCTTCATCAGATACCTTTGGTAAATCATTATTTCAAAATCCTCTTTGATCTTATCCACTTGGCTGCAAAAGAAGGAAAAATGCCACTTTTGTGGAAGAGCTTCTGGCCTTCGGGTGCAAACCTAGCGGTGGCTTTGACCCATGACGTCGATATCTTAACACTATGGTGTTTATATATCATCTTCCGCAAATGGACACTGCTTAGGAAAGGTAACCTTAAAGCATTGGCGAAGATGATTTCCAGACTGCCGGGGTTTTTATTCAGAAAGAATAAATCATCCTATGGAGTCAGCCTGATCCTGGATGAGGAAAAAAGCAGAGGGTATAATTCCACCTTCTTCTTTCTGGCAGGTGAGCCGAGCTGGAAAACGATCATCCGGTCAGATATCGCTTACTCGATAAAGAAAGCGGAACCTGCAGTTAGAAGAATACTCGGCAATAGAGGGGAGATAGGGTTACATGGTAGCCGGAAATCTTACTTAAGTCAGGAAGTTATGCGGGCAGAAAAAGAGAAAATAGATCGGCTCCTGCCTCATCCGAGCATCGGTGCCAGACAGCATTTTCTCCATCTGAAGCGACCCGATACCTGGAGATTTCAGAGCCAGACCGGTTTTCTCTATGACTGCTCCTTGGGGTATCCGGATCGGTCGGGCTTCCGGTCCGGATTTGCCTTTCCATTTCATCCTTTCGATACGGAAACTGACAAAGAGATTCCACTCTGGGAACTCAATACCAATATCATGGACCAAACCTACGATAAATATGATCCCAAGAACACAGAACAGATAAAAGAGGAAATCAACCGTCTTTTTAGCCAGGTGGAGAGCACGGGGGGCGGGCTGGTAACCCTGCTTTGGCACACGAATGTGATAGAGGAATTCGGTTTTACCGGTTTTCTGAAACTTTACGCTGAAGTTTTGGATGAGTTGAAGAAGAAAAAGATATTTGTCTCTACGGGAGAGAATATCGCCAGATTTTGGAAAGCCCGAAAAGAAGTCATACTATTGGAAGAAAAGACGGAGAAAAATCTCTGGCAATGGGATTTTCAAGCCGGATTTCAAGTGGAGGACTTGACTTTCAGTATGAGCCGGCCGTATGAGGGTAAATTCCGCATAAAGGTGGAGGGGGTAAAAGCCTCGGTTGAGATTAATCAGTCTCAAGCCTTAATCACATTTCCCCGATTGGAGCAAAACCAGAATTTCAAGATCATCCTGACAAGCGAGGGAGCTTGAATCCGAAAAGAAAAAAAGTACTATTTTTAACCCAGTCCTTTATCCGATACCGGGGGGACATATCCAGCGCTTACCTGCATGTTCTGGCCAAAAATATCTTAGGTTTGGGTTACGATGTGGAGGTTTTGGCCCCCCATGCAAAGGATCTTCTGTTTTACGAGAAGGTGGAAAATATCCCGATCCATAGATTTCGGTACGGTTCGGATCGATGGGAGAGACTGGCATATCAGGGGGTGATGGACCAATTGGTGAGGAAAAGCCTGATCAACAAACTGATTTTTGTCTTTTTCCTGATCTCGTATTTTTGGAATGCCACAAAACTGGCTAAAAATCCGGAGGTCAAACTGATTCATGCTCACTGGTGGATTCCAACCGGACTGGTGGCGACATTAATTTCTATGACATTTGGAAAACCTTTGATGATTACCACGCACGGCACCGATATCAGGATTCTAAAACCTTCCGGCATATCTCATATGCTGGGAAGTTTTGTTTTCAAGCGCGTCTCTCATGTCACCGTGGTTTCCAATTTTCTCAAAAAGAAGCTCACCTCCGTGATCCCGATTTCCCCTTCCAAGGTCACTGTGCGTCCGATGCCGGTAAACATCGAACAATTTGGGCCACCCGAAAGAAAAAGAAAAGATGCAAAAGACAGGAAGACCATTCTTTGTGTGGCGCGATATACCAAACAGAAAAGGCTGGACACTCTGATAGATGCTTTGGGTTTGCTCAAAGCGGAAGGTTTGGAAATCAATGCAATTTTGATAGGTGAAGGGGAAGAGGAGGAGAGTTTAAAAAAACTGATCAAGAGTAAAAATCTAACTTCCCAGGTCACTTTTCTTCCGCTGATGCCTCAAAGGGAACTAAACCGTTATTATCAGAAAAGCGATATAGTAGTTCTTCCCTCGGTGGATGAGGGATTTGGTCTGGTTTTGGTGGAGGCGCAGCTATGTCAGATCCCGGTAATCGGAGCCGATTCCGGAGGAATTCCGGACATAATCGTGCACGAAAAGACCGGACTCCTGTTCCCTCCCGGAGATTCCACCTCTCTGGCAAACTGTATTAAACAAATATTGGAAGACGAGAGATTAGTGAGTGAGTTGATTTCGAACGCTTATCAAGAAGCCCGCACTCGATTTTCCCCGGATAACACTGCCAAAACGTTTGTAGGGATTTATGACGACTTAACCAAGTAGGAGTAACGAATTTAATTTGAAAAAAAAATCTCTCAGGATCCTTCAGTACTTAGTGATAGTCATCATATTCTATTTCCTGCTGAAAAGCGTACTGGGGAACTGGAACCAGGTTAAGGATTTCAACTGGCAGTTTGACTGGTGGCTTCTGGTAGTTTCCTTCTTGCTGCAATTTCTGACCTTATTCTGGCTGGTCAAGGTCTGGCAGAGGATGCTCCGGCACAGCGGTTCGTCCGTCTCTTACTTCAAGCTTTTCAAAGTCTGGTTTTATGCCAATTTGGGGAAATATCTTCCGGGAAAGGTTTGGCAATTTTTGGGGATGATCTA